>SDBT01000741.1_pt1 | contig 53320 bp, 41 predicted proteins | sample 2277101 | NCBI WGS metagenome assembly SDBT01 (sample SAMN10404973, study PRJNA504765) | marine sediment metagenome | isolation source: marine sediment core GS10_PC15, 103 cmbsf | place: Arctic Ocean: Southern Knipovich Ridge | collected 2010
AGGCCTGCGCGCCTGATTTCAGGCACTGCCATCTCGAAATGGGCGGCAAGAATCCCATAATTATCATGGACGATGCCGATGTCGATCTGGCGGTCGATGGCGCCATCTGGGGCGGTTTCGGCACCACCGGTCAGCGCTGCACGGCAGCCTCGAGGGTGATTGTCCATAAGAAAGTATATAAGGAATTCCTGGATGGATTCGTTAAGCGGGCTAAGGCGCTTAAAGTCGGCAACGGTCTCGATGAATCAATTGAAATGGGGCCGGCGATATCCGAAAGCCAGATGAACACCGTTCTGGAATACATGGAGATCGGCCAGAAAGAAGATAAGGCCAAACTGATGTGCGGCGGCGCCCGCCTTACCGGCGGTGATTATGATCGCGGCTGGTTCACACAGCCGACCATATTCGCCGATGTCGATCCCCAAATGAGAATCGCAAAAGAGGAGATTTTCGGATCGGTGGTTTCGGTTATCCCATGTGATAGTCTGGATCACGGAATCGAAATTGCCAACGACACGATCTACGGGCTTTCGGCTGCCGTTTACACCAGGGACGTCAACAAGGCGTTCCGGGCCATCAGGGATGTTTATACCGGCTTATTTTATGTCAACGCCTCGACAATCGGCGCCGAGGTGCATCTGCCGTTCGGAGGCACCAAACATACCGGCAACGGCCATCGTGAAGCGGGGGGAGCGGCGCTCGATGTTTTCTCCGAATGGCGTTCGATCTATATAGATTTCTCGGGCAAACTGCAGAGGGCCCAGATCGACGAATTCGATAATTGATTTTTGATTGCGTGTCACAACTTGTCCATACGGATCTGTAAGATTGTGACCGCATGCAAGATTGCTATATGTATAACATGTAGGGGCGTATTGCAATACGCCCCTACAGACAAGCTATTTTCATCCTGAGGGATAGAAGCGGTATTTGTTGACATATATATTGTTGAATGCCATATTGACTGCATGCATTACTGGTCAAAAAAGCTTTACGACCACTGATATCCCCGCTTCGTCGGGTTGTTACGACAGCTTTTAAGAGTAGATCCAAGCTTGTATAATGATCAGGAAAGTTTCAAAGGTTTGATAAATTGAGGATTTATGAATAGAAAAAAAATAATCATAATGGGTGCGGCGGGAAGAGATTTTCACAATTTCAATCTTCTCTTCCGCGATAATGAAGCCTACGAGGTGGTCGCCTTCACCGCCACTCAGATCCCTGATATAGATGGCAGAAAATATCCCGCCAAACTTGCCGGGAAGCTTTATCCGGATGGGATTTCGATTTATCCGGAATCGCAGCTTGCCACTTTGATAGCCAGGCACAAAGTTGACGAGGTTGTATTTTCATATTCCGATGTCAACTATAACTATGTCATGTCCAGGGCCGCCGTCGTTAATGCCTGCGGGGCAGATTTCAAACTTGTCGGGGGATTCCCGACTATGCTGAAATCCGAAAAGCCGGTCATTGCGGTTTGCGCCGTCAGAACCGGATCGGGGAAATCTCAAAGCACCCGCAGAGTTTGTGAGATTCTCAATGAGATGGGCTTGAAGACGGCCGTAGTCCGTCATCCAATGCCCTACGGAGATCTGACGAAACAGATCTGCCAGCGTTTCGCCACGCCTGAGGATCTGGATAAGCATGAATGCACAATCGAGGAGCGCGAGGAATACGAGCCGCATATTGCCAGAGGCCAGGTCGTTTACGCCGGAGTCGATTACGAAGTCATTCTCAAAAGCGCTGAGGCCGAGGCTGACGTTGTGGTATGGGACGGAGGTAATAACGATCTTCCGTTTTACATGCCCGATCTGCATATCACGATAGTCGATCCTCACAGAGCCGGTCACGAAACATCGTATTATCCCGGCGAAACGAATGTTTTGCTTTCGGATGTCATTATTATAAATAAAGTCGACACCGCTCCTCCTGAGGGGATTAAGGCAGTGCGGGAATCCGTCCGGCGGCTAAATCCCGGTGCGATTGTAGTTGAAGCAGCATCGCCGGTGTCGGTTGACGATCACGATCTGATCAAAGGCAAAAAGGTGCTGGTCGTAGAGGATGGCCCGACATTGACGCATGGCGAGATGACCTTCGGCGCAGGTATTGTGGCGGCCCAAAAATTCGGTGCGGCTGAGATTGTGGATCCCCGCCCTTACACGGTGGCATCGATAACCGCCACCTATGAGAAATATCCCAAAATCGGGACTTTGTTGCCGGCCATGGGCTACGGTGCAGAACAGTTAAAGGATCTGGAGACCACCATAAATAATACAAAGTGCGAAACAGTTATTATCGCCACCCCTATCGACCTGGGCCGGATCATCAAAATCAACAAACCGTCGGTGCGGGTTCGTTACGACTTGCAGGAGACAGGGAAACCGAGCCTCAGCGACGTGATAAGAGATTTTTTCGAAAAGCCAGGCAAAGAGAAAGCATGAATGTGAAAAAGGCCGTAGTTGCCCTCGGCGGTAACGCCATATCCAACCGCGATCGAGAGGATACGATTTCTCATCAGTTCGAAAACACGTATGCCAGTCTGGGCTCCATCGTGGAGTTGATAAAAGACGGCTATCAACTGGCGATCACTCACGGTAACGGTCCTCAGGTGGGGAATGCTCTTTTGCGCGTGGAACTTGCTAATAAAAGAGCTCCCATATTGCCTCTATATATATGTGTGGCCGATCTCCAGGGCGGCATGGGTTATATGATCACCCAGTGTCTTCAGAACCGCCTGAAAAAGGAGGAGATCGACCGCGGCGTTGTGACTATAGTATCCCAGGTGCTGGTCGATGAAAACGATCCGGCTTTTGAAAATCCCACCAAGTTCATAGGTCAGTTCTACGATGAGAAAGCCGCGGAAAAGCTGCATAAAGAGATGGGCTGGAAGATGGCGCTGTTTCCCGGCGATAAGAGATGGCGACGGGTCGTACCATCCCCCAGACCTCTAAAGTTAATCGAGCGAAAAACGATCAACGAGCTTCTGGATAACAATAATATTGTTGTAGCTGCGGGCGGCGGCGGAATACCGGTTGTTTGCAGAGATGATAGGCTATTTGGAGTCGATGCCGTTATTGATAAGGATCTGGCGGCGGCGGTGATGGCCAGAGATATCGGCGCACAGCTTTTCATTATCTTCACCGATATTGAAAAAGTGGCCATAAATTTCGGCAAGCCCGATCAAAAGGATCTTGACGAAGTTACACTGGCTGAAATAAAAGCCTATCGTGATGAAGGGCATTTCCCGGCCGGTTCCATGGGGCCGAAGATAGAGGCGGCCATTGAATTCTTGCAAAACGGCGGTGAGATGGTTATTATCAGCTCCATAACGAGGGGTTATGAAGCTGTAGTTGGTAAAGCTGGCACCAGGATATTGCCGTAGAGTTGTAACAATTGCTCATAGAGAGAATAATCGCAAATATATAAGAAAATGAAATATGCCCTGTCTCCTGGTCTTGTCGAGAGCGTTCTAAAAGCCGGCAAGCTATATGAAGTCGGCGGATCGGTACGCGATTCGTTGATAAACCCCGATGTGGAGCACAAAGATAGGGATTACCTGATCACCGGCATTCCTCTTGATGATCTGATAACAATTCTACGGCGATTCGGGCGAGTGGATGTGGTGGGCAGGTCGTTCGGTGTTGTCAAATTTAATCCGAAAGGACAGGATTCCATATGTGATATTGCTATCCCCAGAACCGAAAAATCGACCGGCATTGCGCATAAAGATTTTGATGTTGCATATGATCCCGATCTTTCGGTGGAGGTTGATCTCAAGCGTCGTGATTTCACGATCAACGCCATGGCCAGGGAAGTCCCTTCTGGAACTTTGATCGATCCCTATGGTGGAATGAAGGATATCAGGAAGAAAATTATTCGGGTTGTTTTCCCGGAAGCGATAGAAGAAGACGCGCTGCGAATCCTCAGAGGCGCACAGTTTGCCGCACGTTTTGATTTCCAGATAGAAAAAGATACTCTGGGGGCTATGAAGGCGAATGCCGCCCTGTTGAAGTCTGTATCTCCAGAGCGGATCGCAGAGGAGATCAACAAAATGCTTCTAAAAGCGGATAAGCCCTCAATTGGACTTCGCTATTTACATGAGATCGGCGCCCTGGATATGATATTCCCTGAGCTGGTCCAATGCGTCGGGGTCGACCAGCCCGGCGGCTACCATAAGTGGGACGTCTTCGACCATACCATGGTCTGTGTCGACAATGCGCCCGGGAGGTTGCCTGTCCGTCTGGCGGCTTTGTTTCATGATGTCGGGAAGCCTCAGACCAGGGAATTGGTCAAGGATGGAGCGACGTTTTACGGTCATGACAGGCTATCGACAAAGATGACGACCGAGGCTCTCAAGAGATTACGATATTCCGGCGAAATAATCGAACAGGTTTCGAAACTGGTTTCCAGGCATATGTTTAGCGACACCGCTGGCGAAAAAGGCATCAGGCGTTTGATCAGGGCCGTGGGGATTGAGTTTATATATGACCTTCTGGATTTGCGAAGAGCTGATATTGTGGCCCAGGGTTTGGGACAGGATCCATCTGAGGTGGATGAATTCGCGGCCAGAGTCACGGAAGAAATTGAAAAGAAGCCCCCATTTGGCCTTAAGGATCTTGCTATCAATGGTGATGAGATAAAATCCGAATTCGACATATCCGAGGGGCCTGTAGTCGGTCAGGTTTTGAATGATCTGTTGGAGATGGTTCTGGATGATCCATCCGCCAATATTCGGGAGAAACTGCTATTGAGGGCAAAAGAGTTTCTGGCTCAAAAGCAGTCTTGACATTAGAGAAAAATTTCACTTAATAGGCGGATGAAAAATAGGGCGAAAAAGCCTTAGTTGAATTTGAGGAAAAGCGGAGAGCAGAGTATGAAAATACATGAATACCAGGCGAAAGAGATATTTTCAAACTTCGATATACCGATCCCCAAGGGCGAAGTAACCTCATCTCCCGATGAGGCCAGGCAGATCGCCGTGAGGTATGAGAAGCCGGTCATGGTGAAAGCCCAGGTGCATGTGGGTGGTCGGGGAAAAGCCGGCGGGATCAAATACTGTGCCGATCCCGATGAGGCATTTTTTGCAGCCGAGGAGATCCTGGGGATGGAGATAAAAGGCTTGCGGGTGAAGAAGATTCTGGTTACCGATGCCCTTGATATAGTCAACGAAGCCTATGTGGGTGTAGTCTTGGATCGGGTCAGCAAAAAGCCGGTCATAATGGTCTCACCTGCGGGAGGTATTGATATCGAAGAAGTGGCAAAGGAAGACCCGGAGCAGATAATGAAATTCGAGGCGGACCCGATTATGGGCCTGCGCGGATTCGAGGCCACCAGGTTGGCAATGTTCGTCTATGACGATTTCAAACTCGCGCGCCAATGTACGGCAATCATAAGAAAACTCTTTAAAGTTTTCATGGATAATGATGCCTCACTGGTGGAAATCAATCCGCTCATCGTTACCAAAGATAATCAGCTAATTGCACTGGATGCCAAGATGAATCTCGATGATAACGGCCTTTACCGTCATGCCGAACTGGAGGCGATGAGAGATCCGGACGCCGAGGAACCGGAGGAGGCTGACGCTCGAAAGGCGGATCTCTCCTATGTTAAGCTCGACGGCGATATCGGATGCTGTGTCAACGGCGCCGGGCTGGCCATGGCTACCATGGATCTGGTTAAGCACCTGGGCGGTACGCCGGCAAACTTTCTGGATATCGGGGGATCATCATCGCCGGAAAAGGTTATCGCCGCTATGAAGATCATCCTGGGAGATCCAAACGTGAAGGTTATTCTTTTCAACATCTTTGGAGGTATCACCCGTTGTGATGATGTTGCTAATGGGATCGTGGAAGCCGTGGGGCAGTTGAAAATCAAAGTTCCGATCGTGGTCCGGCTTACCGGTACCAACGAGGACGAAGCTCGTAAGATTCTCAAAGGAGTCGGCCTGGTGGCGACCTCCTCCATGGAAGAAGCGGTCAAGATGGCACTGGAGAAAGCGGCATAGGATTTTGAATACAGTAGATTGGATGAGGAAATAAGATGGCAATATTCGCTGATAAAAAGACCAGGTTGATCGTTCAGGGGATAACGGGGCGCGATGGCTCTTTTCATACCAAACAAATGCTTGATTACGGTACGAAAGTCGTTGGGGGCGTAACCCCTGGCAAGGGCGGCACGGAGATTCACGGCGTCCCCGTCTTTGACACCATGGCGGAGGCAGTGGAGAAGACCAAAGCCAACACCTCGGTAATCTATGTTCCGCCGCAATTTGCTGTCGATGCCATTTACGAGGCAGCAGATGCGGGAATCAGCCTTATAGTCTGTATCACGGAGGGATTGCCTGCCAATGATATGCTCGTGGTTTATCATTACTTGAAATCGAAGGGAGTCAGGCTGATCGGGCCCAATTGCCCCGGCATCATCTCTCCGGGATTAACCAAAGTGGGCATCATGCCGGGCCGGATACATAAGAAGGGCGATGTCGGAGTGGTTTCGCGTTCCGGCACACTGACTTATGAAATTGTATATCATTTGACGCAGGCCGGTTTAGGGCAGTCAACATGCATCGGTATCGGCGGCGATCCGGTGATCGGCACGAATTTCATCGACTGTCTGCAGGCATTTGAGAACGATTCGGGCACAAAGGCAGTTGTAATGATTGGAGAGATTGGCGGTTCCGATGAGGAGATGGCGGCTGAGTTTATAAAAAAGAGGATGAAAAAACCGGTGGTAGGATTCATCGCAGGCCGCACTGCCCCTGCGGGCAAGAGAATGGGCCATGCCGGCGCGATTATCTCCGGCTCATCCGGATTGGCATCCGATAAGATTGCAGCTTTAAACAGCGTTGGCGTGCCGGTGGCGGATATTCCGTCGCAAGTGCCGATATTAATCAATGAACTTCTCGTGCCAAAGAAGCGTAAGATGGCGAAAAAGGCCGTAAAGAAAACGTCCGGGAAAGTGGCTAAGACGGCTGTTAGGAAAACAACTGTAAAAAAGAAGGCAGGCAGAAAAAAGGCGACTGCCAAATCCAAAAGGAAGATACAAAGGGCGCCGAAATCCAGGAAAAAGTAAAAATGGCGATGGTCGAGGAAGCTAAGAAGAAAAAATGGAAAAAACGCAACGACCCCGTTGTGATATACAGGAAATGGTGTAAAACCTGCAATATTTGCATAGAAATGTGCCCCAAAAATGTATTCGACACCGATCCCGACGGATATCCGATTGTAGCCAGAGGTATGGATTGCACACAGTGTTCCATCTGCTGGCTGCATTGCCCCGAATTTGCTATAACATCGAATGAAAAATAGGGCTGCAAGAGGTTTGAATTGAGTACAAAAGTGGCTGTATCGAAAGAACGTCAAATATACAGGACTAACACCCCCCTTTTGATACAGGGAAACGAAGCCTGCAGTTGGGGAGCTCTGGCAGCGGGATGCAACTTTTTCGCAGGGTATCCGATAACGCCATCAACGGAGATCGCCGAGATACTGGCCCGCAATCTGCCGAAGATCGGTGGGCATTTCATTCAGATGGAGGACGAGATAGCCTCTATAGCAGCAGTTATTGGAGCCTCGGTTGCCGGGGCCAGGGCTATGACAGCCACATCGGGTCCTGGCTTTTCGCTGATGCAGGAAAATCTCGGATATGCATACATGGCCGAGGTGCCATGTGTGATAGTGAATGTTCAACGCGGCGGGCCATCGACCGGCCTACCCACCAAGGTTTCACAGGGCGATTCCATGCAGGCCAAATGGGGAACGCATGGGGATTATTATCCGATAGTCCTGGTGCCTTCGTCGGTGAAAGAATGTTTCGATTTGACCGTCAGAGCGTTTGATCTGTCGGAGCAATATAGGAGCCCCGTGATAGTTTTGACGGATGAGGTTCTCGGCCATATGAGGGAAGTGGTGAGTTTGCCGGCACCGGAAGAGTTAAAGATAAGAAATCGAGCCAGGCCGGTAGAACCGCCGGAATGGTATAAGCATTTCGAAATCACTCCCGATTATCGTTCACCCATGGCGTCGTTCGGTGAAGGATATAGATTTCACCTGACCGGCCTGACGCACGATGAATATGGATTTCCAACGGCGAATCCGGGTGAGATTCATAATAAGCTCGAAAAGCTGAAATTAAAGACGCAGCGTCATACCCGTGAAATATGCGATGTTCGAATAGAATTGATGGATGACGCGCATATCCTGGTGTTTGCCTACGGATCCACGGCTAGAGCAGCCAGGCAGGCGATTAGAATCGCTCGCAAAAAGAGATTTAAGGTTGGGATGATGCAGCCGCTTACTCTATGGCCATTTCCTGACGAACAGGTCCGCAGGATTCTGGAGAAAGTCAATCTGGTGGTCGTGCCCGAGTTGAACCAGGGGCAGATAATCGGCGAAATAAGAAGATTGAACCATCGTCACCTGAAAATAGTCGGTTTGAACAGGTTCGATGGTGAACTGATAACACCGCAGCAGATCGTCGACAAGATAAAGGAGGAGCGGCTTTAGTGGAACGGAAATCTAACGTTACTCATAAGTATCTCAGACACCATAAGAAATTTCCCAATGTCTGGTGTGCCGGCTGCGGAATCGGAATTGCCATGGGAGCCATGATCAGAGCCATCGATAATGTCGGATTGGAGAAAGACGACGTGGCTATTGTTTCAGGAATCGGCTGCACGGCTCGAATTCCGGTCTATCTTGATTTCAATACCCTTCATACCACTCACGGCCGACCTCTGGCTTTTGCTACCGGTGTGAAACTGGCCAATCCCAAATTGAAGGTGATAGTAGTATCAGGAGACGGTGACCTTCTGGCTATCGGCGGGAATCATTTCATCCATGCGGCGCGCAGGAATATAGACATAACCTGCATTCTCGTTAACAACTATATATACGGCATGACAGGAGGCCAGTATTCGCCCACCACTCCTTATTCGAAGATAGGAACCACGGCACCATACGGGGTGGTGGAGCAGGCTTTTGATCCTGTTTTGCTTGCCAAATCGGCCGGCGCATCCTTCATAGCCCGCGGGACAGTATATCACGCATCCCAGCTCTCCCGGCTGATCACCCAGGCACTGGGCAGAAAAGGATTTTCGCTGGTTGAAGTAATCTCGAATTGCCATGTCCAGTATGGAAGGCTCAATCGTGAGGGCAGCGCGGTCAAGATGATAATGTGGCAGAAAGAGAATGCTGTGCCTGTTACCGTGGCATCGAAGAAGACTCCGGAAGAACTTGAAGGAAAATTCATTACAGGCGTGCTTCATGAGCAGGAGAGGCCGGGGTATGTGGAAGAATACCAGAAAATAATCGATCGTTTCAAAGTGATGGATGAAGATGTAGAAGCAGAGAAGTTGGTCAAGGAAACAGGACCGGGCGATAAGGATTAGAATATACGCGGTGCGGATCTGTTTTCAAACGTTATTGATGGTGAATTGATGAGAGATAAGAATGACAGCAGCCGGTATGAGATCAGACTCTCGGGCTCAGGCGGTCAGGGTCTGGTTCTGGCGGGCGTCATACTGGCGGAAGCGCTGGGAGTGTATGAGGGGAAAAACGTATCGCAGACTCAGTCCTACGGACCGGAGGCCAGAGGAGGAGCATCCAGATCGGATATCATAATCTCAGATGGAGAAATTTATTATCCAAAAGCCACCGAGCTTGATATTCTTCTGTGCCTGACGCAGGAATCGTGTGACGAGTATTTTCACTATTTGAAAGAAGAGGGCGTACTCATTGTTGATTCCGATAGAGTTCGCCAGGTTCCCACAAATAAGGCCTACGTATTACCATTCATAAGGATTGCCAGCGAGAAAGTCGGCACGCCGGTAGTGGCCAATGTGGTCTCCGTAGCGGCTATCGTGGAGATTTCCGGAATCTGCTCGCGGGAATCGCTGGAAAAGGCCGTTCTCGGTCGGGCGCCGAAGGGAACCGAAGATAAAAACAGGCTGGCATGCGAGATGGGTTTCGAAGCCGGGTACAATGCCAAAAGAGAAAGACGTGGCTGACAGGACACTTTTAATAATCAAACCGGATGCGGTGGAGAGGAATTTGATCGGCCAGATTATTGAGCGGCTGGAAAAAGCTGGATTCAAAATCGCCGACATGAAGATGGCTCAGCTATCGTATGAAGAAGCCAGAAAGTTCTATGCGGTCCATGAGGGGCGTCCTTTTCTCGATGAACTCTGCAATTTTATGTCATCGGGGCCAATCGTTCCCATGATCGTGGAATCTAACGGCGATACAATATCCGCCGTTCGGGCATTGATCGGCGCTACCGATCCCTCCAAAGCCGCTCCAGGCACCGTTCGACATGACCTCGCGATTAGCCTCACCAAGAACTCGGTTCACGCCTCCGACGGCAAAAAGACAGCGAAAACCGAGATTGAGTTCTTCTTCTCCTGACCGTTCGACAGATGGAAATTCAGATTCCATATAACGGTAAGTCGGTGAAAATGGAATTTCCTGACGGCACCGAGATTTTAGAAAAAACCTCTCGGAAACCTTTGTCTGAGAAATTAATCCAGAAGAAGATCATGGCCGGGTTGGAAAAGTATCTGGCAACTTTCGAAGGGAAGAAAATATCGGTAATTGTTAACGACGCTGCCCGCCGTATTCCCACTTCCAGAGTCCTGAAGATGCTTTTGAAACGGATTCCCGCGGAATCTCTGGAAATCCTGATTGCGACGGGGGCTCATGAGGCCCCCACCGATGGAGAGATTGATCAGATCCTGGGCGATATGCGCGGTTTTTTCGAGGGGCGGATTTTTATTCACGACTGTTATGCTGACAAATCGCTGGTCGAATTGGGGCGCACAAGCCGCGGGACTCGCATTATCGTCAGCAAAAAACTCGCTGCGGCGGAAGCCGTAATCTGTATAAACTCAGTGGAACCGCATTTTTTTGCCGGCTTCACAGGAGGACGGAAATCATTCGTTCCCGGAATGGCGGCCTTCGAGACGATCGTGGCCAACCATAGCCATGCGAAATCGGAGCATGCCAGAAGCCTGAATCTCGAAAACAATCCGGTTCACCTTGATCTCGAGGAAGCCATGGCGACAGTAGCGCGGATGCCGATCTTTTCGATTCAAATGATTCTCTCCCGGCAAGGAGACATCATCGGTTTATATTGTGGAGAATTGCACGAGAGTTTCATGAGGGCTGCCGAAGATGCCTGGGAGGCTTATCATATTCCTATTGATAAATATTATGATATAGTTGTCGCAATCGGCGAGCCCCCTCTTGACAATAATCTTTATCAACTTCAAAAAGGGCAGGAGCATGGTGCTGAGGCTGTGGCGGACGGCGGAATTCTTATTGTGGTTGGCGCCTGTAGCGAAGGGATAGGATCTCCATATTTTGTGCAGTTAGCGGAGGATTATCCGACACCGCAATCGGCGTTATCCAAACAAGCGTTGGCGGATGATCGTTTCGGAATTCACAAATTAATCAAGAGCGCCAGGAGGCTGGAGAAAATAAAAATATGGTATGTTACGAATTTGGATGACAACATTATAAGAAAATTATATTTTGAACCCAAGCAATCACCGCAGGCTGCTTTAAGGGACGCCTTTGAAAGTCTCGGAGGTTCGGCGAAGGTTGCGATTTTGAAGGATGCGTGTTTTGTGGTACCAGTTAGAGTTTGATGGATTAGGAGGAATGTGATGAGAAAGAAGGTAACGATAATCGGAGCGGGGCATGTAGGGGAATGCACTGCAATGTATCTCGCCGAGAAGAATATCTGCGATATTACCTTGATCGATGTCATAGAGGATATGCCGAAAGGGAAGGGGCTTGATCTTTGCCAGGCCGGCCCGATCCGCAATTACGAGACAGTCATTACCGGTTCCAGCGATTTCTCCGATATGAAGGGATCGGATATGGTCGTTCATACTGCAGGCGTGCCGCGGAAGCCTGGCATGTCGCGCGAGGATCTGATTAATACTAATGCCGGCATCATAGGCTCGGTCTCAGAAAAAATAAAAGAACTCTGTCCTGATGCGATCGTAATTATGGTGGCCAATCCCCTTGATATTATGACCTATCATTGCTGGAAAAAAACCGGCTTTGAAGCTAAAAGGGTTTTCGGGCAGGCAGGGATTTTAGATTCCATTCGCTTCCGGACTTTTGTTGCCTGGGAGCTGGGCGTTTCCGTAACCGACGTTCAGGCTATGGTTTTAGGAGGCCACGGCGATACCATGGTTCCCCTTCCCCGATATACCACAGTGAGTGGAATACCGATTACCGAGCTTATTCCCGAGGACAAGATTAAGGCGATCTCCGATCGTACCCGGGTTGGAGGCGGAGAAATAGTCAAGCTTCTCAAGACCGGTTCGGCTTATTATGCTCCTGCGGCGGCAACCGTCGAAATGATTGATTCCGTCCTGAGGGACCGTAAGAGAGTCGCGCCATGTTCTGTTTTACTCACCGGCCAGTATGGCATAAAGGATCTATACATCGGAGTCCCGACTTTGCTTGGCGCCAACGGTGTTGAGAAGATATTCGAGTTGAAGCTCGATGATGACGAGTTGAAATCGCTGCAAGCTTCCGCCGAGAAATATAAGGAGACTTTGGCGATTTTGGGATATTAGAAGACCGAGTGAGGGCAGGAGAAAAACCTCTCTGAGGGGACAGAGCGGCTTGATCGGTCTTTTGGATTTGTTGAGGAGGCAGTTATGGGCAAAACCCTTTCAGAAAAGATATTGAGCACGCATTCCGGGCATGACGTCTCTGCCGGCGAGATCACTATTGCCAAAGTGGATCTCTGCCTTTTGCAGGATGGCACCGGGCCCCTGGCTATCCGTCAACTGGAGAAACTGGGAGTAGAAAAACTCGCAAACCCGGAGAGAGTGGTATTTTTCCTCGATCATTCCGCACCATCGTCGCGAATGGAGCTTTCGAACGACCACAAATTCATCAGAGAATTTGCAAAAAAGATGGGTGCGCATCTTTCCGAGGTTGGCAAAGGGATCTGTCATGTCGTGATAAATGAGAGGTATGTCAATCCGGGCGAGGTTATGATCGGAGCCGACAGCCATACCTGCACCGGCGGTGCTCTGGGTTGCTTCGCAACAGGGATGGGTTCCACCGATGTCGGAATCGGGATGGCTTTCGGGAAAACGTGGTTCAGGGTCCCTGAGACCATTAAGATCTATGTCACGGGAGAATTTCAGCCGGGTGTATTTCCGAAAGATCTGATTCTACATCTCATCGGCCTCATTGGCGCTGATGGAGCCACATACATGGCACTTGAATTCTGTGGCCCGGCGATTAACAATTTGGATATGTCAGGAAGGTTCACTCTGGCCAACATGGCAGTGGAAGCCGGAGCCAAGGTCGGTCTTATAGCATCCGATGAGACTACGCATCGATACCTCGATGAAATGGGACGCGGCGATAAGTGGATTCCATTGACGGCCGACGACGATGCCCGGTACCAGCGGGTTATTGAAATTGATGTCTCGAAGCTGGTGCCCACGGTAAGCTACCCTCACACCGTTGACAATACTCATACAATCGACGAGGCCGCAGGGATCGCGATTGACCAGGTTTTTCTTGGCACCTGCACTAATTCCCGGATTGAGGACTGGGAGATCGTAGCCACGATGGTCAAGGGCAAAAGGCTCGCCTCAAATACCAGATTTGTGGCCATACCAGGATCCGAGGATGTTTTGAAGGAAGCCCTGGCTAAGGGATATTACCAGACGCTGATAGAATTTGGTGCAGTAATGGTTGCGCCCGGATGCGGGCCGTGTGTCGGAATACATGGAGGCATCCCTGCTGATGAAGAAGTTTGTCTGACAACCCAGAACAGGAATTTTCAGGGCCGGATGGGTAATCCGAATTCAGTGATCTATCTCGCATCACCGGCTGTACTTGCGGCGTCTGCCATCGAGGGTGTTATCGCCGACCCCAGAAAGTATGCCAGAGAGCTTAAATCCGTGGGCAAACCACGGGTGATCGACACTGAAAAAGTCAAGGCCGTGGCGCAGTCAGCGCAGAAAACCATCGAGCGGGTGGCAGCCGACACGGCGGCGGTAGTCGGACCAAAAGCGAAAAAAGCCTCCCAAAAAATCGAGCGTATGGCAAGGCAGGCAATAGCAGAATACGGACCAAAAGCCCGGAAAGCAGCGAAGGACACTGCGGCGGTCATTGGGCCGAAAGCGAAAGCGGCTTCCGTCAAAGTTGAGCGTATGGCTAAGAAAGCGGTGGCGGAATACGGGCCGAAAGCTCGTAAGGCAGCGAAGGATACCGCAGCGGTCATCGGGCCAAAAGCGAAAGCGGCTTCTGTCAAGGTCGAGCGTATGGCTAAGAAAGCGGTGGCGGAGTACGGGCCGAAGGCTCGCAAAGCAGCAAAGGACACCGCGGCAGTCATCGGGCCGAAGGCGAGAGCGGCTTCCATCAAAGTCGAACGTATGGCTAAAAAGACGATAGCGGAATATGGGCCCAAGGCTCGCAAGGCAGCGAAGGGTTTCGAAAAAACATTGACGAGGCTGGCTTCTGAAGCCACCAGAGCTGTGAAGGAGACTTTGAGGTCGAAGGCTACTGCAAAGAAAAGCAAGACTGCCGTAAAAAAGAAAGCAGCGAAGAAAACAGCCAAAAAATCGGCCAGGAAGATCGCTAAAAAATCTGTCAGAAAGGCTCCTATCAAAAAAGCAGCCAAAAGGGCCACGAAGAAGGGCAGGAGGTGATTGAATTGCTAAAAGGAAAGGCTTGGAAATTTGGAGACGATATATCCACGGATCATATTGCGCCGGGAAGATATTTTCATCTCCGTTCGGACCTGCCGGAGTTGGCAAAACATGTGTTAGAGGATGCCGACACTGAATTCGCATCGAAGATGTCGCCGGGAGATTTCGTTGTCGGCGGTAAAAACTTTGGCTTGGGATCATCCAGGGAACATGCGCCCACGATCATAAAGCTTTCCGGTATATCAGCGGTTCTGGCAAAATCTTTTGCCAGGATTTTCTTCCGGAACTCGATAAACGTGGGTCTACCGGTACTAATATGCGATACCGATAAAATTAACGCGGGCGATGAACTTGAGGTCGATCTGGAAGCTGGCGAAATAAGGGATCTTACTAATGGAGAGCAGATGGATTTCAAACCTCTTCCGCCCACAATGATTAAGATCCTCAATGATGGTGGACTTTTAGCGCATATCCAGAAGCACGGAGATTTTAAGCTGGACTAAAACCCTTAGACCTGGAGTAAATATGGCCCGTAATTTTACAGGAATATTATGGGGGTTGCTGTTTATACTCGTCGGGACTTTGATGCTTCTGGATCGACTGCGTATTATTTATTTCGATCTGGGCAATTTTCTGAGCACATGGTGGCCCTTGGTTCTGATAGTAATCGGGATCGGCATGATTCTCAACCATTCTTCCCGGGATCGTCGGCGTAAGGAGACTTAATTGATCTGGAAAATGAATTTTAGCGGTCAAAAGCTTATTGGCTGGACAATTCTCATAATAGGTTTGCTTTTCCTGCTGGAAAACATTCTACCTGGATTCAGCGCCTGGCATTTTGTCGGCGATCTCTGGCCACTGATTTTAATATTTATCGGTTTATATATTATTGTCAACCGGCAGAGATTCAGCCGCAAGGCATCCGGAGCAGATTGGGAGACACGAAGCAGATTCGTGGGGGAACTTATTACAAGCTATCGCGATAATGAGATAGGCGATGTTAATGTTTCGCTTTTCATAGGCGAACTTTCCATAGATCTGGCGGGTGCCAGGCTTCTGGCGGGCGAGAATCGTTTGAATGCCTCGTTCGGTATTGGCGAGGCGACCATTTATGTTCCCACCGGTTTCCCCCTTCGAGTCACGGCGCAGGCTTTTGCAGGAGAATTAAAATATGATCGCCATAAGAGTGGCGGTATTTTTCCGAAGTTGGAACAGATCGACGATGATTATCAATCGTCCGATAAAAAGCTTCATATCAACGTCGATGGTTTCATCGGCGAACTGACGATTCAGAGAACAGGTGATGATGATAGTGGTGGATAGAATTTTGGAGGAGGAGACTGGTGAAGTTTAAGTTGATCGTGCCCCCGAAAGAGGGGAAGCCGATTACAATCGTGAATAAGAAACTGAAGATTCCCGCTTTCCCGATAATTCCGGTGATCGAGGGCGATGGTATCGGCCGCGATATTATGAAGGCGACGCGGCGGGTAGTAGATGCCGCGGTGGAGAAAACCTACGGGGGTAAAAAGAGAATCGTCTGGTTCGATATCTACGCCGGAGAGGCAGCCCAGGAGCGTTATGGCGAAGTTCTTCCAAAGGATACTTTCAACGCTATAAAGCACTATGTCGTAGCCTTGAAAGGGCCATTGACCACGCCGGTCGGGGGTGGATACCGGTCGCTAAACGTAACTTTAAGGCAGATGCTTGTGCTATACGCATGTGTCCGCCCGGTACGCTATTTCCCCGGAGTGCCCTCTCCCGTAAAGCATCCCGAAAAGATGGACGTCGTGATTTACAGGGAGAACACCGAGGATGTTTACGCCGGAATCGAATGGGCCAAGGGGACCAAAGAGGCCAGAGCGGTCATCGATTTCTTGAAGAAGAAAATGAAAGTCAAGGTGCGCAGCGATTCCGGTATAGGGATCAAACCGATCTCGGTGACAGGAACCCAGAGGCTGGTGCGCAAGGCGATACAGTATGCAATAGACAATAAGAGAACCTCGGTGACTCTCGTTCATAAGGGCAATATCATGAAATATACCGAGGGTGCTTTCCGCGATTGGGGTTACCAGCTTGCGAAAAAGGCATTTCCTGCAAAGACTATCACCGAAGATGAGCTCTGGAGCAAATTCAATGGCAAGCATCCCGAAGGAAAGATACTCATCAAGGACCGGATTGCCGATTCGATGTTCCAGCAGATCCTGACCCGCACCGACGAATATGACATCTTAGCAACTCCTAACCTGAACGGCGATTATCTCTCCGATGCCTGTGCGGCGCAGGTCGGGGGGCTGGGCATGGCACCCGGCGCCAATATCGGCGATTTCATCGGGCTGTTCGAGGCCACTCACGGCACGGCCCCGAAATATGCCGATAAGGATATGGTCAATCCCGGTTCGTTAATACTCTCCGCCTGCATGATGCTGAAATATTTAGGCTGGACGGAGGCCGCTTTGAGTATCGAGGGCGCCATGGGGAAAACCATCATACAGAAGACGGTGACCTACGATCTCGAACGTCAGATGGAGGGGGCGACAAAGGTTTCCACATCGCAATATGCGACCAATATAATAGCAAATTTGTAAGGTAAATCGAAAATCGCAATTGGGTGTCCGGTCGGCCGACCCGACACCGCTTTTATAATCTTATTGGAAGATATTACCATCTTGATACAATTCCCCATCCGGATGTAACTCTATAGCGCCTTGAGTATTCCCGGAAAATAAACATCCAATAACAATATTGTAAGGCGATTCACTTACAGGCGAGGCGAGCCAAAATCCATAGCCATCATTATCGATAAATGAACAACTGTTGAAAAATAATCGAGTTACTCCCGTATTTGTCCCTAATGACTGGTGAGAGAGAAAACAACCATGACTTTGATTATTGGCAATCGTTATACTATGGAAATTTAAATCTTGTGAGTGTCGCGCAAATATCCCAACAGTTCCATTATTATTAATTGTACCAGCGTGGAATAATACATTTTTAAGATCATTATCCAAACTTAAACCGGCATAACCATTTTCATAACAAAAGAAATTCGAAACCTGAATATCTTCACTGTCATATAAGGCGATTCCATCGAAAAAATTGTGATGAAAAGAGGATTTATCTATAAATATGAAGCGAGAATTCCAACTAATAACTAAACCGCCACTCCGAGCGTCATGTACATCAACCTCGGTAATCCAAATATCATTTACCATTCGAATATCTATGCAATTATTTCTTATCCACGGTCTAGCAGGATCTGTTTCAGAATCTTGAAATTCCTTATTCCCGTCAAGCTCTAGATTATTAATCTTGATATTTTCAATACTGGTTGTCGGTGGATCTTCGTCACTTCCAATGAGTATTAATGGCTGGTTTACATTATTACCCAGTTTGATTAGAACACCTTGCTCCCCAACAATTGTTATATTGGAACAGTAAATATGAAGTCCTTGGGAAAGCGTATATTCTCCGGCTTTAATATAAACGGTACCACCCCTATAACTTGCCAAGGAATCTATGGCGCGCTGTATATCATATAGGTCAGTTGGGACTATAACGACTGGAGAATCGCCTTTATCACCTTTAGGTCCCTGAGGTCCTTGGGTAGGGGTCTCGCATCCTATAAAAAATGCAAGAATAATCACTAAGGTAGTAAAAAGCATATCGAACTTTTTAAGTGCACTTATTCTATTTTTGCTGTTTCTCATCTTATTCTCCCTTTTTTATGTAGTTGTTGATATTGCTGTCCGGCAGCATCTGATTCTTGCAGTACTTTCCCGATCTCCGGTCTTATTTCCTCAATTGATCTCATAATCTTTCCTCATATCTTATGCTATCGATTTCACTTCCCATCCATTCCGGCATCATCCGATCGCATTTTATCCACCTGGGCTATCATCGGCCCCTTATAGCCGCCCGGCGTATAAAGCATCCAAATTGCATGTATATACCCTTCATTTTCCCGGGGGGGATGATAAATTATAGGCAGGCAGGTCTTCATTGTCAAGAATTATTTCAAAATATTTTTTTGGGGGGGGGGCAGTCAGAAGTAACTTCTGACGCCACGGTTAGATGCCTATAAAAAAAGCCCCCCGCGTTTCCACGGGGAGCTTATCCCACCTATCAGAGATATTAGAAGCTTTATCGTAAGAGCATCATTTTCTTGGTTATGGTTCCGGCGGATGAGCTTAGCCTATAAAAATAAACACCCGATGGAAGCACCCGGCCGGTTTTCGCTTTTCCATTCCATCTGATTGCGAGAGTGCCGGGCTGGACGGTCCTATCACTCCAGCTGTAAAGCACCTGTCCCAGGATGTTGGTGATGATGAAATCTATCTGCCCCGCCTCTGCGATACTTATTTCGATGAGGGTCTCGTCGTTGAAAGGATTGGGGTAATTCTGGTTCATCACAAAATGCGTTGGTGAGCCGGGAAGATATTTGACATCGGTGCCGCTTTCGACGGAGATCAGGACGAGCTGCGTGTCGGCGCCGAATGATCTGGTGCCCTGAAGCCCCGCCCAGTATAGCCTGACCTCGGTGGCCCCGGTGTCGGGCGCAGTCCATATGAAGTTGCCCGAGTCGCTGTCAGCAGATAGCCACCTGACTCCGTTGGTTTCGTTTGGCGTGTCATATATTAGGGTACCGTTGCCGGCAGATAATTGGCCCGCATTATCTGACCCGGATCCGATTCTGACGGAAGCATTAAACTGGTTTATGGCGCTTTCAGATGTATGACCGACTGAAATCGTATACTGCTGGCCCGGTTCGTATATTTCCGGGAAACCGGTTACAGTTACGGTGGGAGTGAAGCTGAACTGAAAGTGGCACGAACTGGTGCAGGTGCCGTTAGAGCCGGGCGCTCCCGAATAGCCGGTATAATTTGTGTGAGCGAAAGCCGATAACGGCAGTATCGTGATTATCAACAAAAAGATGGCCGTTCTCATGAGGCATTCTCCGGTCGAGTAGATTTGCGATTGACCCAATCAAGTTCTCACTTCAGAGTATCGGCTCTAATGTTCTCCGCTTGATTCAGAATTCCATTGCCGATTTCATCAATAGCTGCTAAATTTACGCAGGAATTGAATTATAGAGAGATGGGAGATCATATGCCGGTCAAAAAGAAAGCGAAGAAGCCTGCTCGAAAGAAAGCGGTGAAAAAGGCAGCGACGAAGAAAAAAGTCACCAAGAAGAAGACTGCGAAAAAGGTAGCGAAAAAGAAAACCGCCCAAAAAGCTATCCCGAAGATAGTGGCGATCTTCAAGAGGCCGAAACCGGAAAAGCCGGTTATAGAAGAGCCGCCGCCAGTGGAACCGGTTGTTGAAAAGCCGCCGGAGAAGCCGAAGAAGGAAAAGCTCGGCATCGATTGCGAGCATTGCGATGCCACGGGCGTATGCGCGGCCGGCACACCTTACGATAAGAGCCGCGGTCAGATATTCGGGGCCAAGATCAGGATGACATCCTGTGTTGAATGTCTCCTGGCGGCAGGCGAGCACCGAAACTCGAAGAAGCTGGTGGACTGTCGGTTATGCGACGGCGACGGAAAGGTGTAGGTGATAGCGGGGGCCAGGCTGTGATCAAAATGTTCCGGCAAGCGCATATCTTCTTGATAGTCAAAACCTTATGGTATTTTGATGCCAGCCACCAGGATCCATAGAAACGTTACTGCTGACCGGCGAGTAATATGTCCGAAGTGGCGGAGGTAAGATTCCAACCCATCCGCAGCAAATCAATAAACAGGAGCTCCAGTTCGGCAACGATTTGCATATTTAATGATCAAGGCTGTAGTTCCGGCTCCGGGTTGGCCGCAAAAGAGATCGCTATCCTGCTAAAACACAACATATTGCGATATCAATTCGATTAGAAAATTAAAGGCATACTGTTTGCTTTGATGGTTCCGTATGAAGCAGAAATCATCATTATCAGGACCGTTGCAGTGCTATTTTTTCGGTATTACTTTCAACGGCGACGGCCTTGAGAAAAAAGGGGGTCTGTTCAGCTTCGCTATCCCCGATCTGGGCATTTCTTTCAGGAGCAGATTCGCAGGGTCATTGTTTGAATGCCAGTATGAAGGACTTCTGGCCCTCCTGAAGTTTGCCGAAAAGAACCGGGAGGCCTTTAAGCACCTGGAGCTTGAGATATTCTCCGATAGCGCTATCGTAAATTATCATATTAACCATCACAAATTTATCTCAAGCGAACTCAGGAAATATTACGATGCCGCTATTAGCTATAGAGCTAAGATTCAATATAAAATTAGCTGGATGCCCCGTCACGAGATTGTCGCCATCACCAGTCTATTTGATATGCCTCCGGTGGCATCCGATATCCGGATAGAATTTGATGAGAAAAAACTCGAAAGAGAAAAACCAGAGGGCGGAAGACACGCCGACTTGTAAGAGTGATATCTCCTTGACAATGCTTCCCATAGGGTATAGCTTGGATTGGAGTCATGTAATCTATCCCGCGTAAGGATTAAAAGCTTCAAGGAAGTCTGTGGAGGAAAAATGCGATTATTATCACCAGTATTGCCCCTTGTGATTTTATTAATTCCTGTCAATATGAAAGCCTCTGAGAATCCCGCAGTATGGGCCGGACCGTATCAGCTATCGATAGAAAAACAGTATCCAACGATTGATACCAAGCTGAATATTCTGATTTCATCTCAAGCGGATGAAAAACCGATTCCTGTCTGGGTATTCTTCACCGATAAAGGGATTTTCAGTACAGGGGAGCTCAATGAGAAACTGAGCCTGGCTGAGAGTGATCTGACTTCGGCCGCTTTCAAAAGAAGGGTAAAGGCCCGCGGTGCGGATAATGTTGTAGATTTCCGCGATCTGTCCGTGGAGACCTTATATGTCGACAGAGTCCTCTCAACCGGTGCGCAACTCCGTCATACATTGAGATGGTTCAATGCGGTTACGGTCGATGCTACTCCTTCACAGATAGAGGTTCTGGCGACCTTTCCTTTTGTAAGATATATTAAAGCGGTCGCACATTCGACATCGGATGTGGATATAGAGCTTTCCCCGATTTCGCCTGATATGACGTTGGTGTCGCTGGATTATGGGCCTTCATATGGGCAGCTTGAGCAGATCAACGTGATCGTGGCCCATGAGCTGGGGTTTAAGGGGCAGGATGTAATAGTTTGCATGATGGATACCGGCTATCGTCAGGGGCATGAGGTTTTTCAAAATATTATCGACAGCGGGCGATTGATCGCCCAGTACGATTTTGTAAATAATGATGATGATACGGATTTTGACGAGGATCAGGATTCCTGGGGTCAGCCTAATCATGGAACTCTGACATGGTCGACGCTCGGCGGGGAATCGGAAGGAAACCTCTACGGGCCGGCCTACATGGCGAGTTTCGTACTTTCCAAGAGCGAAGATATATCATCTGAGCATCACATAGAGGAGGACAACTGGGCTGCAGGTGCCGAGTGGGCTGATTCTATCGGGGCGTCGGTTATATCCGCTTCCCTGGGATATCGTTATGGTTTTGATTCCCCGGACGAAGAATATACTTACGAGGATATGGACGGCAACACGACGATAGTTACCATAGCTGCTGATCTGGCCGCTTACAACGGAATTGCAGTGGCGACGGCCCAGGGCAATAATGGAAATCTAGGGGTGGGTTCTCTTCTCGCTCCTGCTGATGGTGATTCTGTTATTGCGTGCGGAGCTGTCGATCCAAATGGCTATCTTGCCAGTTTTTCAGCTTTAGGCCCGACTTTTGACGGCCGAATAAAACCGGAGGTATGCGCGCAGGGTGTTTCTACCGTCTGCGCCGATCCCGGCGATTTTAATGGGTATACCACCGCCAGTGGAACGTCGCTTTCAACGCCGCTTTTAGGCGGCGCCTGCGCGGTGCTTCTCTCGGCGCATCCCAACTGGACCCCCATGATGGTTCGGGAGGCCCTCATGATGACTGCCGACCGATCCGATGGACCGGATAACGATTATGGATGGGGGATCGTTGACGTGGGCCGGGCCCTCTATTACAATCCCGATGGCGATATGGTGTTTGATCATAGACCGGATGTTATGATTCGTGCCGGGCAGTCGATTCCCGTTTCCGTTACAATCTCCAGCGATGCCACTATATCTGACGCCTATCTATATCACAGGATAGGCGATAGCGGTGATTTTACCGGGATCACCATGAATACATCCGATAATGTTGTTTTTTACGCCGAAATTCCCGGGCAGGTTGGCGGGGAGCTTCAGTATTATCTCGAGGCTATAGATGAGAATGGATCAAATGCATTCAATCCGCTGGGCGGTTTCATGCATCCATATTCCTTCGATCTCGATGGATCGTATGTTGTGGATTCCTTCGAGGACGGCATCCAATTATGGAGATCCGGCGGAACCAATGATAGATGGGGCTTGACGACCGAATATGCCAGAACCGGCAATCTTTGCATAACCGATTCTCCGACTACTAACTACGATGACAACACCGATAGCTGGCTCGAATCGACCTTTGGTCTTAACCTTACAAATGTCAGTGGCGCAAATGTGACCTTCTTCTACAGGGGGGTTCTACAGTCCGATCAGGATTTTCTCTATCTGGAAGCTTCTATTGATGGCGGGGCGACATGGGATCCCTTCCCGGAAGCGATTACCGGGTCGGAATTCTCATTTGTGGAATATACGGCCAGCCTCGCTGACTATGCGGGCAATCCGGATGTCAGGCTGAGATTTCACCTGGTAACCAATAGCGCCGGCCAGCGCGAGGGTATCTATATCGATGATGTTTACATCACCTGGTCACCGACCGGTATCGATGATGAGATAGAGCTGATACCGAATATATTCAGCCTCAGCCAGAATTATCCCAATCCGTTCAACCCATCGACCAGTATATCGTTCTCTCTGGGACAAAAGGCTCATGCGACCATCGTCGTTTACGATTTGATGGGCAGAAAGGTTAAGACACTCATATCGTCCCTCCTTGATGCCGGGGAGCACGAGATAGCCTGGGATGGCAGCAATTACTCTGGAATGGCTGTCGCCAGCGGCATCTATCTGTATGAACTTGAGTCCGGCGGCTCAAGCCGGATCAAGCGGATGACGCTGTTGCGATAGAGAGCGAGCGAATTTTCCCGACGGCATGCTTATTCCAGGGAGTGGGCATGCCATTTTTTTACCATCCACAAGATAAGCCGGTGCATAATAACCGGCACTTTTAACTTAAAGGAACAATATTAAAAGTCATTTCCTGACATCATGCCTTTCCCGTTGATTAAATAATCATGATCTGATATAAAAAGACTGATGAAAATAGGCTGTTTAGTCGTAAAAGCGAGTATGAGGTCTGTTGGGCTCATATTTGCTTTTATCTGTCTGCTTTTTGCGTCGAGCGAAGTTTCGGCTGACGAGAAGGCGGCGTCGTTGAAACTTGAGCATGCCGATCGCCTTATAAGCTCCGGGGAAAACAGCGAAATCGTCAACCTGGTGGGCAACGTTCACCTCTCTCATGGAAATATCCACGTTTACAGCGATAGGGCCACCTGGTATCGGAAATCGGGGCTGGTGCAGTTTTTGGATTCGGTTCTGGTTATCGATGAAGAAAGGCGGATTGAGGCTCAAACGGTCACATATTATAGTCGCGATAAGCGGGTAACCGCCAGAGGTGATGTGAAAATCGAGGACGCCGAGGAGAAAATCCTCCTTTTTTGCGACGATGCGGATTATTTTCGCAAGAATCGTCAACTCATCGCGGCCGGAAATCCAATTCTTATTCTTAACCCTCATGATGATCTGGCGAGAATGGAGATCAGGGCGCGACGGATGGAGTATTTCGGCGAGGAGAACAGGGGGATCGCTTACGATTCCGTGGAAATAATAAAGAAACGAATGAATGCTACCAGCGGTCTGGCCGAATTCTATAGAGATCCCGAGAGGGCGGTTCTGACAATCGATCCGGTCGTTCACTATGGTGAAAATGAACTGACCGGTGATACGGTTTCTATATTCACCCGGGAAAAGCAAATGGACAGGCTGCTGGTGAACGGAGATGCCAGAGCGTTTTACAAAACCCAGCCGGATACGCTTGTTGAAGATTATACGACCACGGAACTCACGGGGCGGGAATTGGAAGTATTTATAGAGGAGGATGAAATCCAGAAAGCGGTCATGAGAAATAACGCCATCTCTGTATATATTCCCGCTATAACGGATACACTTACAAGAGGCACCAATACCGCCTCCGGCGACTCTATAACGCTGTATTTCGACGAGCGTTTAATTCGACGGGTGTTCATTTCCGGGGGCGCCCGAGGTCATTATGTGGAACCCAAATTCGAGGAGGATACCAAAGAGCCGAAATATGATACGACTCGCTATTCAGGCAGTGAAATCGACTATCGTTTCGATGAATCGGAGATCAACATATTTGGCAATGCCGAGCTTCGCTATCATGATATGATCTTGAATGCCGGCGATATTCACTACGGTATAGATACCAGAATTCTTTCAGCCAGGGGCATAATTTCGGATTCCACTGAAGATGAGATCGATACTCCAGTTCTTATTCAGGGTAATGAGAAAATGGAAGGTCGGACGATGACCTACAATATGGATACAAAAAAAGGCCAGGTGAATCTGGCACGCACCGAGTTTGAAAAAGGTTTTTACAGGGGCGAGAAGATAAGACAGGTATCCGATGATGTTTTATTTGTTTCGCAGGGGAATTATACATCCTGCGATAATCCTGAGGACGCCCATTATCATTTTCATAGCGACCGGATGAAAATGATAGGCAAAGACAAAGTGGTGGCTCGGCCCGTAATACTCTATATCGGAGATCTGCCGGTGTTCGCCTTACCGTATTATGTATTTCCCGTAAGAAAGGGGCGTCATTCAGGTTTCCTGACCTTTGAAATCGGAAATTTCGAGCCGGGCGAGAGATTCATACGGAATCTCGGCTACTACTGGGCGGCATCGGAATACTGGGATCTGGAAACCAGCCTCGATTTTTATGAAAACGCCAGAGCGATCTTGAATACAAATGTCCGATACTCCCTCCGTTACAAACTCAGCGGTTTATTAAGGGTGAACTTTTCTCGAGAAGCTGATTGGGTTGGCTATAAGAAAAACTTAAGGAACAGGTGGATGGTAAATTTTGCTCATCGACAAATCATATCACCGACCACGAATCTGTCGGCCTCCGGCAGTTTTGTTTCTGATAAAAGTTATATAGAGGATAATATATACGATCCCGAGGAGCGGCTCGATCGAACGGTTCGCTCCAACGCCAACCTGACCACGGAATGGAAATCGTTATCACTGAGGATAGAAGCCGACCAAACCTGGAATCTGGATACCGACTTCAAACGGCAGCTTCTGCCATCGATAACAATTTCAAGAAGATCTCTACCGATATTTGCCGGGCCGGATAAGTCCAAAGCTAAAAAGAGAGTAAGGCCCTGGGAGGAGCCTGAGGAGATCAAAAAAAGGTTTTACCATTCCATATATTTTTCTATCAGGTCTACAGGAAAAAATCTCAGACAGCGTCCCGAGAGCAGCGATTACTGGAAAGAACACCAGACCGTTCATACGTCAGCGTCTCTATCAAGCCCCCAGAAGCTTCTGGGAGTATTGACCGTCAATCCGGGGATTAATATGACGCATACGGCATATCATGTTGAATGGAATCCTGATGTGGACAGCCTGGGCCTGGAGACGGACAGGTTATTTACGAGAAAGACCTACAATCTGAACGTGTCGACCAAAACCGACATTTACGGAACTGTCTATCCGAACTTACTGGGAATCGCCGGCCTCCGCCACGTAATAACCCCATCGGTATCGTATCGGTTTACTCCGGAGATAGAGGAAAACGAGGAATATCGCAGTTATACCGGCGTGGGAACCAGCTCGAAGAGATCGAAATCTCTATCCTATTCTCTGAGCAATATTTTTCTAGCTAAATATATCTCCGGCGAGGATGAGAAGAATATCGACCTGTTTACGATGAATTTTTCAGGCGGTTATAATTTCACTGCAGAGGAGAAGAAAATAAGAGATCTATCAAGTTCTATTCGAACAACAGCCATACCGCGCATTGATCTTGATTACAATGCCTCCTATTCCTTCTATAACTTCGATGATTCCAGGCGGCCTTTGACAAATCCGCGGTTGAAAAGCGCCTCTATCAATACTTCGATAAGAGGAGGATACAAGGTCGGGAAGCAGGATGAGGATCAGGACTTAGATGCTCCTCCCGGTGATAGTTCGCGGAAAAAGTTTCCCGGAAGAAAGGGATCTGAGAGGGCAGAATTTTCAGGGATTGGTATGGAATTTACACTCTCGCACAGGTACCAGATTACAAAAGGCGAAACCAGCACGACAAAGAAGCAGTGGCTGAATCTCGGGCTGGAGATGCAACCTACCTCGGGGTGGGCGATCTTCTATGATTGTCAATATGATTTCCAAGACAAGCGGATAGCTTCGCAGTCACTGGGTATGTCGCGTGATCTACATTGCTGGGAAGGAGTCTTTACCTGGATACCGTCGGGGCGGATCGCCGGATACTATGTTCGGATCAATATTAAGTCGCTTCCTGATATAAAGATCGAAAAATCTGAGGGTGGAGTAAGAGAAGGATATTATTAATTCGCCCTCAAAGCGGTATATATTTTAATTGGAAAATTCGCTAAAACCGCGCCAGAAAAGGGTTGACAGGGATCGACAGGTTGTAATAGAAAGTTTAGTTGAAGGCAGTATGGACCATTAACCAAGAGGGAGCTATGACGAAAGAAGAGATGATCGTGAAGATGGCCGCAGAGGCTGGAATCACCAAAGCCCAGGCCACGCGGGCGATGAAATCGATGGTCACAAACATCACAAAAAGCTTGAAGAAGGGGAATAAAGTGACCCTCGTCGGATTCGGCACGTTCGGTATCACGAAGAGGAAGGCTCGCATCGGCCGAAATCCTCGGACTGGCGCTGAGCTCAAAATACCTGCAGCCAAAGTACCGAAATTTAAGGCGGGGAAAGCTCTTAAGGATGCTGTCAGGTAACTGCAGATTGTTGATCATTCCGGGACCTCGCATCGAATGCGGGGTCTTTTTTTATGGACGGAGCGGATTCATCTTGAATATATTTTCACTATGAAGCGGGCGCTGAAAATGTCGGCGGTGCTGGTATCGGGATTGGTGCTTCTCCTGTTTCTCTTGATAGCATCCTCGAGGCTTTACTTTTCGGATGCACGTCTAAAATCAATGCTGGAGGACCGCATCGGCGACAACCTGAATAGCCGGGTGAGAATCGGTTCGTTTGAAATCTCGGGATGGCTGGAGATAAGTGCTGAGGATATATCGGTAACCGATTCGAAATCCGATTCGATCTGGCTCAGTCTCGATAAGTTCAATGTGAGAATCGCACCGGCTTCTCTGCTGTCAGGGAGATTTCGGATCATACGGATCATTATGGATGGAGGTTATCTTGATTATGGCAAGATTCCCTATATCAATACCGTCGAATCGGCTGAAGAGGAATCCGACGCCTGGTCTCCGCCGCCGATAAAAATAGCTTTGGATACCTGTGCAGTCAACGGCTTCAGAATAACAGGGCCCGAAGGGGAGCTGGCATTTAGTGCCTCTCTGGGCAAGGGATTTTACAACGGCACTGACGATCTTTCACTGACCTACATAATTGAAGGGAATGACGGTATAATCCGTTACGTAACGGATGCTTTCGACATCCGCGGGGTGTTCGGGTTTTCCATCCAGGGCTCTATTTCCGATCATGACAAAACGCCGCAAAATCTTGTTTTTGGTCTGGACAGCATTACTATAAGTGCCCCGGATAGCTACGATGTGGGAAAGATCGATATCAGCGTCGATGCCGTGGTGGACCTGAACCGGCGATATGTCAATATTGAAAAGTCAGGCATTACTCTAAATAATGTACAGCTTGCGGCTTTTAGCGGTGGCCTGGAATTTGGAGATGAACTGAAGGTCAAGATAGAAGCTGATACGGTTCATTGGGAAATCGCACAGTTTGAAGAACTGGCAGAACGATTCGGTTTACCGGTGGAATCTCAGGGGCAGATTACATTGCATGAAGGTAAATTCACTTACACGCCCGGGTGGATAGGATATGATTTCACGCTATATATTTCAGAACTGAGCTTTGATTTCGGTGACAGACTGAAAATAACCGGAATTAACGGCCTTTTATTTTCCGATGGCGATCTGGATGAGATAATCTTCGGCAGCTCGCTTTCTGTTAGATCGGTCAGCGGGTCGACTCCCGACGGTTCAACCTTTCTATTCGAGGGTATCTCATCCGCCGTTGAAGCTGAGATAACTGAATCGGATTATTCTCTCAACATTACATCAGATATAAAAGAATTCCTCGGGGGGGAGCTCGATCTATCGGCGTTCAGCGAGAATTCGAAAGTCGTTGGGGAATTAACCATTTCCAATATAAGCTTAGCGGAGGTATCATCCCGAGCGGCTGGTCAACCGGATACAACGGTATTCGGTCTGTTTGATCTAAAGGTCGATCTTGCCGGTGTACTGGACTCATTGGTGGCAGTTCTTAGAGCCCGGGCGGAGGACATCAGCATTGTCGTGCAGAGCGATACTATGTATCTCGGCGACCAGGACCTCGAAATCGCATCGACCACGCTCATAAGGAACGATCTAATATATTCCTCTGTCGACTATAAGCTGGGTTCACTGATTACAGGCAGCGGTAGCGCGGCTTACCCTCTCCGAGAAGCCGCCGGGGACAGCCTGGTATTGACCTTTGACATGGATGTAGACAACTCGCTTCTGCCCGGCTATTTTCCCCCATCCCTCGCGGCAGCCATCGGCGCAGTGGATATATCCGGCTGGAGTGGTCTGAAGGGTCGTCTAACGAGTCCCCGCGATAGTATTTCGTTCGCAGGGGAATCGGAGCTTTCTATCCGCTCAACAGACCTTCTGATCGAGGATTTTCAGAGCCTGCTATTTCAACTGGTGAGCATATCGGAGGTGGAGATCACGGACAGGGGAGTAGGAATCACCTTTAACGGAGATATCGGCGAGTTTTACGCAGAAGATTATTCGGATCTATCTTTTTCCGGTATTAGTTTTCAGGGCGAAATTATATCATCATCCGATACTACATGGCGCCTGACTAATTTCGCGGCAGAGATACCGTCGCTCAATTGTGCGATCTACGCCGCCGGGGATTTCGGCTTTGCCGGAGATATCCCCTTTTCAAATTTCACCGTGCGATTAGATTTCCATTCCGAAGAATCAGTTGCGCTAAACAGCGTGATATCAGCGCGAGGCGACCTGGCTATCGAAATGGCTACCGAGCAAAGGGGAAATATATTTCGATTCTCAGGCGTTGTGTCGCCCGATAATATGACGTTGAGCGGGACTGATATGTTTTATTGCGATGCTATCAATGGCCGAATCCCGTTCTCAGGCTCAATTAACCTTGATGATTCTCTTTTGATAGGCGATAAAGAAAAATCATCGCTGGCTCGATCTACTTACCGGCGGATCAGGTCAATGGATAAGAGGGCCACGGGTTTTGGAAATGTCGATATAGGCATAATCACCTCTGCATCAGTGTCTGCCACGGATATTGAGGTGGATATCTCGTTTAAGAATGGAATCCTGGAGGTTCCATATTTTTCGGGCGATCTGCTCGGCGGGGATTTTATTGGCCGGTTTAATCTGGATTTAAGGGAAGTCAATTTATTGAGAGAATATCCTGATTACGAGAATTTAAGATATGATATCGGCCTCGAGATGGCCTCGCTGGATTTTAACCAGCTTGTTTACGGTCTCGGGCCTTACGAGCGCAAAGCTAATTTCACTGCAGATGCTGCCTTCGGGGGGCGGGGAATAATAGCGCCGGGTGAAGATTACTCAATAGAGGGGATGTTTCATATATCGGAGATGGGGCCGCAGGTGGTGGATCGGGTTCTGGATGTTATAGATCCGGAAAATCAAAACCCGGGCGTAGCACAGACGAGGAGTCTTCTCAATAAGAAATTGCTGGGAATAATCGATATGAGTTACAGACCGACGAGGTTTTCGTTCGAAATCAAACACGGGGCTATGTATCCGAGGCTGTTTATGAAGCAGCCGTTTTTCGCCGATGTTATCCCGATTTTACGCGTGCCCATGCCCATAGAATATGGCAGGATACCTTTGAATACAATAGTAAACACTATAAAGGAGAATCCATGATATTGAGGATAATTGTATCGATTGCAGCTATGATCTTAGCATCGTCAAGCTGCACTATAAAGCCGCCGGATGTAATCATAACATCCGAAAAGACCGCCCTGGAAAATCAGCTTCTGGGATCTATTGAAAAAATTACAGATGATCCGGTCTCGACGGCGGCAGTCTGGTCGGCGGCCATGAGATTCGATCAGAGTCCGTTCGTTCTATCGGATACTTCCGTATCGTCCGAAGAGGCGAGCAGGAGGCGCCTGATAATTGCACAGATCAGGCGTCAGACCATGCAGGAGTATATTGCCCGGCTCAAGAGAAGCGGCTATATCGGAGAACGGCATGACGGATTTCTAAAAATCATGACCGACACGGTAGGCCAATACGATGCCATAGCAAGGATGGTTGAAGCTGAAAACAACGATAGATCCATCATAATAGAATTCTATGGAAGATCTCAGGGGATGACAACGGACGACGAGTTATCCGCAATCAGAGTAAATTTCGCTGAAATGATGGCCAGGGTTTCGCCCACCGGAACCTGGATAGAAGACGAGCAGGGTGGCTGGACGAGAAAGTAGATGAGTTCTGTCCGAAAAATATTATCTGCCATTGCATTGCTCCTTCTTTTCGGAGCCCCGTGCATTGCAGGAAGTGTGAATCCGCCACAACTCATCAGCAGTTCATTGGGTTCTGAATTCGATCCGGCAGTATCTCCGAACGGCAGATATCTCGCATATACGTCTGACGCCAGCGGCAATGAGGATATCTGGATATTGGATTTGAAAGATCGCACGAGGCGGAAAGTAACTCGCAATACGTCATCAGATTATGCTCCCTGCTTTCTGGGAAATGACAGGCTTGTTTTCGTGTCGACACGGGCCAGCAGCGGCGGTGAAATATACTCGTCTGACCTGAAGGGTGAGAATTTAAGCAAATTACTTGGCGGCGACGGCTATTTCGATAGTCCCGCGCTCTCGCCTGACAGGAAAACTATAGCTTATATCCACAGGAACGACGATGAGAATGTCAGGATTTATCTTTATAATTTAAAATCAAAAGTGACGATACAGGGGCCGATTGGCCTGGATCCGGCGTTTGCGCCATCAGGAGAGAGCCTGACCTTTGTAGGTGCCGGCGGCAACCCCGGTAATTCGGGCCGTCTGGCACTTTACTTTCTGCGCGGAGATTCTGTTCGAATTATAGATACGGGCCCGGGAGTGGTTTCTAATCCCGCATTCTATCCTGATGGGAAGAGAATAGTTTTTGCCAGGCATTCAACCGATTCGGATAAGGATGGTTTTGTTACAAGAAAAGATGACCCGGAACTGGTAATATATGATCTGGAAAATATCAGTAGCCTGTCCCGGTTCTATGCAGGTTTTCCTCTGGGGGAGCTTGCGATTTCTTCAAAAGAACGGATGTTTGCTGTTTCAGATGATGCGGAGATCTATTCTCTCTCTACCGACGGTCCTGCTGCTCAATTACCCGGCGCTTTAGAGCAGAGCGCGCTGTGCGATTCGTTGCTACGGTATCTGATCACTCAAGACGATTCATTGATGGCGGCGGGCTGTTGCCTGTGGGCCTATGATCAATACCCCGATACATGCAAAAACTATCTCCTTACGGCGGCCGGTCTCTATGGAGCGTTGGGTATGCCGGATCTTGCCGTTGATATTCTCAGGCCGGCCATGGAGGGCGCTAATAGAGATTTTGGCGCTCTGGCGACTCTAAAAGGCGGCCATATAAGGTTCTCCGCTTTCAGGGCGGAATCGCAGAGCAAAGCCTGGTATGATGCCTATCGGCTGGCTAGAGATGTCATTGAAAGTGAGGGATTGAAATCAGGGACAGTAAAAAAAGCATATCTTTTCGGGATCGAGATATCTCATATAAGCCGCAGGCTCGATGAGAGCGATTCGCTTATCGTAGACGGGTTGCTGCGTTTTGCCGATGACGATGAGATCGTAGCCACAATGGAGTTGTGGCGCGTGCGCAATATCACCGGGGCCTATATCGGGGATGCGGTAGACCTGGTGCCCCTGTATATCGATTATTTAGAGAGGTTCTCGGATCGTCCGGCTCTGTTGGATTCGGCTATAGCCGATCTGATAGAATTGACCGGAACACTCGAAGATGAAATCGCAATCGGTGAGCTGGAAAATATCCAGGCCAGTTACCCGAAGCACAGGAGGCTGGCGTCGGCCGCGTTGTTTGAACAGGGAGAACGATTTATTAAATCGGGCCGCAGGGAGCTGGCGGAATGGAAATATCGGGCAATCATCGATGATTTTCAAGAATATCCCATATACAGATTTCTGGCGTTTGAGCGTTTGGGGAATCTGCGATTGGCTGAGGTGGATTTGGAGGTCGCGGACGCCTATTTCGATTCGGCAAGATATTATCTGGGCCATATCGAGTCTTATTCTTCCAGATTGGATTTCCGACGTAAATCCGGCTATCTGAACACCGTACAGGGTTATAATGTTATCGACCGGGATCCTCGAAAAGCCGAAATGTATTTCCGGCAGGCTATCGATACCGACCTCGAAAACTATAAGGCGCTCTGGGGTTTGGCGAAAGCACTTGCCCTGGCTGATGGATGGAACCGCTGGGAAGACGTCGGCAGTATGATCACAGACGAAAACAAAAGGCTGTATTTTCTGGCATTGAGATATATCACGGAATATGAAATTGAGCAAAAAGCCAGGTCGCTGAAGAAAGCACGCCGCTTGCTTCTGAAAGTTATCGATCAGGATTATAAATTCCCTCCGACTTATCTCTCTTTAGGTTACATTGATTGCCTTCTGGAAAGTGGATCTGAAAAAGCTCTGGGATTATATGAAGAGGCGGTCGAAGTATCTTTGAGGGGCTTATCAATTTTGAGCGGAGATCCTATGCTTGAAGCAGCTTTGTTGCTGAATATGGCGGAAGCTTACTTTGGGCTGGGACAGTACAGGATGGCCTACGAAAACTATATGAAATCGATGGCAACGGATTCTACCATCATAACAAATCAGCGAGCGAAATCGTTATTGATCAAACTGGGAGAATCTGCTTTTCAGATTGACAGCCTGGAAGAAGCAAGCGCACGTTACCATGAATTATATATTCATGCGGCCGCCGCCTCGGATGGCCGGGCTCAGGCAGTTTATGCCGGGAAATTGGCCGTTATATATCAATTAATGGGCCGCTATCTCAAGGCTCTGGAATATTACGAGACAGCGTTTCCCTACTATTCGTCGAAGAAGGATTATCAGATGATGGCGAATTTGAGGAAAGGGGCAGCTGTTTGCTACGCGTCATTCGGCGATGATGCGCGCGCCGCTGAGGAGGCGCAGACGGCGTTGAAGTATTTAGAAAAGGTCAAAGGCCATAGAGTTACGGGCGAAAATCGGGTTAAGCTCATCATCTGGCCTTTTGGCCTCGAAATACCTACCATCAAGCTCGAGCCGATGAATTATGGGGGATCGATATACCCAGGAGGATTCAGCATTGCCGCTGATAAGGCGCTGCTCACTAAACTGGCCAGGAGGGAGAATAACAGTCTGGATGCGGTCAATACCGATAAGGAGATCTTAAGATTATTTTCCGAGGGAGAAGAAAAAACTAATACCGCCGGTATTTGGAACGTTCTTGGTCGAACGTATTTTTATATGGGATATCTGGATTCGGCCGCCGCAGCTTTTCAGGAAGGATACCGGCTGTCTATCGACAAGGACGACTATATAACGGCGTATATTGACCTGACAAATTGGGCTTTAGCAGTCCTCTCATCGGCCGCGGGTTTGTCGTCTGAATTTTATGTCCAGAACCTCGCAGAGCTGGAAGAGGAATCGCTCAGACTGTATGAGCGAATTCCCCCGGCCTATGGGCCGGCAAGGGCTAATTTGAAAAATATAGCGGGGGTAGCCGAATTCATACTCAGCCTGATCAAAATGGCTACAATACAAATAGAAACTGATGTTGATCTCGGACGCTGGATTGAAAATTTGCGCTCCGAAGCAGATAGATATATGTCATCTCTCGAGAGAAGCCGGTTTCTATTCAGAGAGGGCATTTCGGAAGTTGCCTTTGGAGAGGATCCCGGCCTGACAGCATCTCTCTCTCTCAACGAAGCTGTTTTGTCTCTGGCGATAGGAGACGAAGATGGGTATCGCACGGCGATATCCAGGGCCACGGAGGAGGCGATGTTATCCGGCTCGGAGGTCATATACGGCAGGGCTATCGGCCTGAAAAGCCTGCGTCCGGAAATGGAGCTTAAGAACCGTGGTGATCTGATATCGGAATCAATATCATCCTTTGAAAGCCTCCCGCCCGGACAGCTGATGTCAAACGAGATGCCGTTGATCAAGAACCTCTACTCAGAGGCCATAAGGACAGCCCTGAAATCGGGGGATTCACTTTCGGCGCTGGCTTACATCGAAGGATGGCGGGGGTTAGAATTGCTGAATATGATGAGCCTGCAGTCTTATGATTTTATAGATGATAATCTCCTGAAGGCTTATATCAGACAGGCGAGACGCAACTGGGAAGAATTGGCCCGGCTCGGCGCGAAACAACGCAGGCTCGAAGCGCTCGGGATCAGTGGTCAAATAGAACTGAAAAAAACAAAAGGAAAAAAACTCGAGTCGCGTTCGCAGTTTCTCGATATCAAAGAGAAGATTGCCGGGATAAATCCAGCTGTATTATCGCGGCTTTTTCTTAATATTCCCTTACCTCAGAATGTGATCAGGAATATACCATCAGAAGAAATCTGTATAATACCATACAGGTTTGCCGGCGAAACAATACTCTGGTTATGCGATTCAACGGGGATCGAAACCGCAAGAATTAACCTGGAGACGAATAATCTCCAGGAGAGAATGAGGACGAAATTCAGCCACAAGAAAGTCGTTTCTATTGCGCTAAATGATGCTCTGGGAGATCGACTGACAGAAGCAGTAAGAAGAGCTTTTCCGAATATTGGAATAAAGCGTTGCTTTTCTCTTGCTGAGGCTTATGGAGAAAAGCGGCAGGTGCCGCTGAGGCTCGATGGGTTGGCCGTGGTCAGAGCTGAAGGGTACATTATTTCTGATAGTCTTATGGAAAGATTGGGCGCAGCATCTTTGACGCCGGATTCGCTGTCGGATTCGAGGATTACAAATAGATATGGCTGGCTCATATTCGATGGGAAGCTTCATTATGATCGGGAAAATCCTCTTATGTCATATTGGAAAGACGGCGGTGTCTCCGGAAGTATCAATTCGGAATCGAGGTTTTATATACATGATTTCTTCAGAATTCCAACCGCATCGTTCGGAGCGATTCTCCTGGATTTTTTTGAGGATGCAGAAGACATAGAAAAATGGGCGGTGCTCAAGGCCTTGTTTGATGCAGGACTCTGGACAGTTGTAACCGTTCCCGGTTCCCTGGGCGAGAGCGAATCCCTGAAGTTTATCAGAGAATTCTCTGGAAATCTCGAGAAGCTTTCCCCCTTGAAATCATTTTCTTCGGCCCGAGATGTGCTGGAAGAAACAGAGGGTTCCATGGGTGGAAAGCCGGAATATTACGGTAGCAGCGGCTGGGATCCCTCGGATAGAGAAAGCAGGTCGGTCGCCTGGTATAAGGAATCGCTGTTCGCCGGCTATCAGGCTACAATCCGGGGCAACTGGCGAAAGGCGGTGGAGTATTACAATATGGCCCAGAGACAGTCAGAGACCGCCGGTTTATCTCCTGATGCAGCCAGGGGTATCACGAAAAGGCTGGTCGATGGGTATGTCAATCTTAACGATTACGGAAGCGCATTGGATGCTCAGAGATCGCTTATAAAATCAATCGCTGAGGATACTGCGGCTTTGATTTCGGAATGGCAGAGGTATCAAGAAATATCATTTGACGCCGGGGAGTTTGACAAATCCATCCTAGCGACAAGAAGAATGATCGAACTCGCAAATCCGATTTGCGATACATTGCTGTTGGCGAACCTTTACCTGGAGCTGGCAGAAACTTTTTACGCTCAGAATGAAATATTGAAAACAGTTCAATCGGCACGGAAGGCAATCGAACTTTCTTATGCGAAAACCGATTCTCTCGTTCTGGCCGGAGGATTCAATATCAGGGGCCAGGCGTATTTGCTATCGGGTGATTATCAGAATGCTGAATCGGATATAGAATCAGCGGTATCGATATATGGAGAAATTGGCAAAGCCACTGACCAAAATACAGCACTGTTATCGCTGGGCGAGGTTTATGACAGGACAGAGCGGTATATCAGCGGCAGAGCAATGTTTAAGGCGGCATTGGAATATTTCACCGATGAAGACGATCTCCAGAATAGATCCAGATGCTTGATTCTGCTGGCAGGGAATTATCTTAAGTCATGGCAGCCGCTGGTGGCGCTAAAATATGTTGAGATGATTCTGGAGGATGACGCCGCGAATCCCGGCGCTCTTATTTTGTTGAGTGATCTCATGCACCGCCGAGGCCTGCAGGATTCCTCCTATCAGATCGGTCTTAGAGCACTGAACGCTGCCCGTGCAACACAATCGTCCAAATATGTGTCAGAGGCACATTATAATCTGGGAAATAATTTGTATTCTATGAATAAGTTCGACTTGGCGGAGGATCAATATCTGCTTGCGCTGGAATTTCGGAGCCGGGACCCGATCGCCGGTTATCCCGGTCTTTTGATGTATAAGCTGGCGGCTGCGCGGGGAAGGGCCGGATATAATCAGGATTCAGTTTTGTTGAAGATGAGGGAGGAATCGCCCGGTGATTTTATACGAGACCTTTGCGATTACCAGATTGGGACTGGAATGCTGACAGATGGAAAAAGGGAGGCGGCGCGAGAATTATTTATGGAAATCCTCGAATCGGATGATAGCCGTACGGCGAGATTTCTTAAATGGCGGTCTTTATACCACCTCGGATTGGCATCGGACGATGGCTCATACGAGGAATTTATCATGCAGGCGGATTCAGCGAGCCGCGAAAATCCTCCCGAACCTGAATTCATTCGCGACAGGTTTGCTCTCGATATAGGCTTAGATGACTTATTCTATGCGGTCTCAGACATGAAATTGAAAGCCGGAGACATTGCCGGCGCAATGGATCTCAATGAAAGAGGATTTTCAAGCCAAATAGCGGCTTTACACCTCTCATACGGTATTCTCGATGAGAAGGAAACCAGGCTGGTCGATGATTACCTGCAATCGATGGAACAGGATCCGGGAACAAGCTTTCGGGGATTGATAGCTGATTTTCTATCCAGGCAACCGCGCTATAGTCCGCTCTGGGGGGAGCCCGAATCTCCCGTTAAAAATATTATGCAGACCTTGGGCGTTTCTCAGGCTGTAATAAGATTTTACGAGCGGCCTTCGAGCACGATAATATTCTACGTAGATCGCGATACTATTGCGTATAACATCATTGATGTCGATGGCGAGGAGATTTCAAAAGCGGTAAGACTATTTCCAGAGTTGCTCAAATATCAGGCCAGTGGAGATTCAGTGCTCGAGGAATGGTATAGAATGTTAATATTGCCATTCGAGGATTTGATGGAAGAGCGGGAGGACGTATTATTAGTACCGGACGGTGATTTCATCCAATTCCCTCTTGAGGCCCTGAAAAGACCGGACGCTGACTATCTGGCGGAGATGTTTTCATTGACAAGAAGTGTCCATTTACCGATGAAATTCCCCGCAGGAATAGACCGTGAGTTGTTGCCATGTTTCCCGGAAGGCGGGGCGCGCGAATACAATATGACAATGGAAATTGTAAACTCTCTTTCGATGGCCATGGATGATTGTCCGGGCAACGGGGATGATTATATCAGGTTTTCACCGAATATGTATGGGGCGAACGGGGATGATGAGAAAGGTGCAGTGTTTTGCCATGTCAAGCCGGCCAGGAATGATAGTGATGGTGACCGGCGACTGTCGACTCTGCATGCAAGGAGGGACGGCTATGGAGGAACAATTCAAACATTATGGGAGATACCCGATCAGGCCTTATCCCATTATTACTGGATTTTTCTGAACAATCTTCGTCAGGGAAAGGGCCTCCGCATATCCCACAGGGCAGCGGCATCATATATCTTCGGACGTTATGGAGGGGTGCCGTTCTATTGGGCGTACAGCGCGCCATATAGCTTGAATTGATGGTCTAAATTGTTGACACCAACTTTTCGTAATGGTAGATTTCCGATATGAAATTGCTAAGAGAGCTGGAAAAGGATAAAAAGGACAAGATCCTTGGCCTTCTGCTTTCAGCGCTGGCGCTCCTTTTGTTTATCAGTTTGCTTTCCTATGATTTCTCAGATGACCACTCAAAGATACAGACCGCCCTGTCCACCGGAGAATATGGCACAATTTTCACCGGGCTCGCTAATCAGGGAGGAATTGTTGGGGCGTTGATCGCATTTTTCCTGTATATGATTTTCGGTTATTGCTCTATTTTCACGCCGGCCCTCTTGTTGGCCTGGGGTGCAAACCGCTATTTCGGCAAATCGCCTTTCATTCTAAGACGCTGGAGCCTTATCGGGGCCGGTTTCGTCCTGGCGTTTATGACTCTCATCTCATTGCCTCATGGTCTGGACAAATTCGGCCAGCTCGGGATTACTTTCGGTGGGGCGGTCGGCCATTTCTTTGCTCATGTGCTTTTGACGTTATTTGGCTCGGTGTTTTCTTATACCCTGGTTATTTCACTGATCATAATGGGAATGGTATTGGTGATTCCGTCGGTTTTCATGAAATGGGGCAGGAGTCTTTTGTCGTTTGCAATCGGATTGAAAACTAAGATCTCGGGATGGTTAAAAGCAATCCGCAAAACAAAGACCAGAGTTGTCGAGGAAACATCGGCTCCACCTAAAAAGGATGGCTTTCTGGCCGGATTGGTCCGCATACGAAAAAAGCGCGAGGATAAAGCAGTGAGGGATCCATCACTCGCAGGGACTGAGGATGAAATGATCGCCGACGACAATGTTGTCAAAGGGGGGCGGATGATAATTGAAAAGTCGGTCGGCGACGAGAAGATAGCAGCTGCCCCCCGAAAAAAAGGCGAGTATGAGCTTCCCCCACTCGACCTTCTCGACGATCCCCAGGAGGATCTCCCGTTAGCTGACAGGCCAAACTACCGGGAGACGGCTGAGGCGTTGCGGCATACATTACTGACGTTCGGTGTGGAGATAGATTCAGGGGAGGTCAGCATATTTCCCGGCCCGATTATCACCCGCTTTGAATTCAAGCCTGCCAGCGGGATAAAGGTATCGCAGATTACTAATCTTGCCGATGATCTGGCGCTGGCCATGCAGGCGGAACGAATACGAATCGTAGCGCCGATTCCGGGAAAACCGGCGGTGGGCGTTGAAATACCGAATAGGGTAAAACGCGGAATATATATCAAGGAGATCCTCTCATCATCCAGATATGAGAAATCCGATTTTAAACTTCCGTTAAGTCTCGGGAAGACCATTAGCGGAGAACCGTTTACAGCGGATCTGGCGAAGATGCCTCATCTGTTGATTGCGGGTTCCACCGGTTCCGGAAAATCTGTCTGTTTGAATGGCATAATAACAAGCCTTGTATATCGTCGACATCCCGATGAGATGAGATTCATTTTGATTGATCCCAAGCGACTGGAGCTCTCGGTCTATAACGGCTTACCTCATATGGAAAAGTCGGTCGTGACAGAAATGAGGGACGCGGAGAAGCTGCTTGGCGACGTGGTGCTCGAGATGGAGGAACGATATAGAAGGCTTGCCCGGGCGGGAGTCCGGAATATAGATGATTTCAATATACGTGAGAAGGAGAAGCTGCCATATCTGATTATCATCGTGGATGAGCTGGCGGATTTGATGGTAAGCGGCTTGAATCGGGTGGAATCGCTGATCACGAGGCTGGCGCAAATGGCCAGGGCTGTGGGGATTCACCTGATACTGGCCACCCAGAGACCGTCGGTGGATGTCATCACAGGTTTGATCAAAGCCAACTTCTCGACCAGGATCGCCTTCCAGGTGGCATCAAAAGTCGATTCCCGGACCATCCTCGATGCCAATGGCGCCGAAAAGCTCCTCGGCAGGGGAGATATGCTGTTCTCCAGCCCCGGTATGCCGGAGCCAATTCGAATACATGGCGCTTTTATCTCCGGTGATGAAACCGAAAGGGTAGTGGAATTTATCTGCCAGCAGGAGTTCCGCACCAGGCCTATAGAGATCCTGGAGAAGAGTTATAAAGAGTCTATCCCGGGTTTCGATCCGGCCACCGATCCGTTGTTCAAGGAATCGGTGGAACTGGTCATCCGTCACAAGCAGGGCTCGGTTTCGCTTCTGCAAAGACGCCTGGGGGTCGGATACCAGCGAGCTGCCAGGCTTATCGATCAGCTTGAAAATGCCGGAATCGTGGGGCCTTATGATGGCAGCAAAGCCCGCGAGGTGCTGGTCAACGGAGCGTATCTCGAATCAGACGAGTTTAAGAATTGATTGTAGCATTAATCTTATTTGCCATATTCTTCGGCTCATCCGGAGAGAAGCTTCTCAGTGATGTTTCAGAAAAATATGCTTCCGCTAAAGGTATCCAGTGGCAGATTCGATCTGTAGTGTATTCGGAGATTTTCGAGGAGGCGGAGACAACCTACGTGGAGTTTGCCTATGCACGGCCGGACACGTTTTCAATGATCAGCGATCAGGAAAAGATAGCAGGAATCGGCGACACTCTCTGGGTAATGTCTTTCAGACACCGTCAGGTTCAGAAGAAATCTATGGCGGGCGTTCAGTTGCCGTTCGATTTCATCCTGAACTGGAAAGACAGTTACGATCTTGAAGGTTACTTAAATGATGGTTCTAAGATAATATTTGATCTCATAGGAAAAGAGGATGTTATCCCCGAAAGGCTGAAGATCGCCGCCGATAGAAAGCTGAATATCAAAGAAATCTCCTATACCGATTCCAAAGGCGATGATGTAATTTTAACCATCATGCGGGAAAAGCTGGAACGTCCCGGAGAGTTCGATTTTTTCTTTTTGCATATCCCCGATGATTTCGATTTCATAGATGTCACGGAGTAAATGCCCGGATATGCAATTTATTTCCTATCCTTGTAGTAATTGATTATATTCACTGTTCGTTGGTTTTGAGTTGAGATGGAAAGGCGGATGAAAAGGGCAAGAACATATTTTCTGGCTACACTTGGCTGTCCCAAGAATGAGGTTGATTCAGAAGCGCTTGAGACGGACCTGCTGACCGCCGGTCTCGTTCGGGCAGCGGACGTGGATTCCGCCGATCTGGTGATAGTCAATAGTTGTGGTTTCATAACCGATGCCAAGGTGGAATCTCTTGACACCTTATTCGAGCTCCACGGACAGCGTAAAGAAGGTTCGATTCTGGTGTTATGCGGTTGCCTGCCGGCTCGCTACAGTCTCAGCGGATCTATAGACGAAGTCGATATGTTTTTGCCGTGGAATGAGCATAACCAGCTAATCCCCCGACTCAGGGAGTTTGGATGGCATCTCGGTGCTCCTGCGGATCCTGTAAAAAGAATAAAGCCACGACTGCCGTACGGATATCTGAGAATCTCGGAAGGTTGTGATAATGGTTGTTCCTATTGTGCCATTCCCTCTATCAAGGGTCCTTTTGCGAGCAGGCCGCAGACGGAGATAGTGAGAGAAGCCGAATACCTCTGTTCCGAGGGAGTCAAGGAATTGATTTTGATCGGGCAGGATACGACGTTGTACGGTAAGGATAACGGCAACCCCAGAGCCCTGCCATCTCTGCTCAACCGATTGGTCAGTATCGACGGCTGTAAATGGATTCGTCTGATGTATGCCCATCCCGCCCATCTTGATGACGATACTATTGATGCCCTGGCGGCGAATGAGAAGATTGTTAAATATATCGATTTGCCTCTACAGCATATAAACGATAGAATTTTGTTGTCGATGAATCGGAAAATTGACCGCAGGGGGATTCTCAGCTTGATAGAGAAGCTACGTTCGAAAATTCCGGGAATCTCACTTCGGACGACGTTCATAGTCGGATTTCCGGGGGAAACCGACCGGGATCTTCGGGAGCTTCTCGATTTCTGCGAGGAGATTCGATTCGACAATGTGGGAGTTTTCAAGTATTCTCCCGAGGATGGCACTCCCGCAGAAAAATATCCAGGCCGAGTTGCCGATAATACTATAGAGGAAAGATACTTGACTCTTATGGACTTGCAGAATAAGATTTCGCGAGACAATTTAGAAAGCCATCTCGGGCAGACCGAAAAAGTGCTTTTGCATGAGGTAAAACCTGACGGCACCGGCTATGCCCGGGCATGGTTTCAGGCGCCGGAGGTTGACGGACAGGTTGTCATAGAAGGATGTCAGATCGATGCTGTCGGTTTTGTGAATGTTAAATTTAAGCGTTTCGACTCATATGACTTGTTCTCCTCGATCGTTGGGTATTAGTAAAGGATTCGGCCTTCAATATGATCAAAAACAGTAGAAGTTCGGCGATTGTTGTTTCCAGGTCTATCGGCATAGCTTTTCTGGTGCTGTATTCGCTCCAGTTGATCGCCATTATCTGGCTGATCTGGGTTTATTACGATCAAAGAATTCTAATAGGAGAGCAGAACAGACGCATCGAAGAGCTGGAAAGAAAGCTTAAGATTCTGGATATAATCGAAGATTATCAAATAGGGTTTTCCGACGATGAAATCTTGACGCTGGCAAATGTCATATATGATGAAAGCGAAAAACTGGGGCTGGATCCGTTATTGGTTTTGGCTGTTATACTAACCGAGAGTTCATTTAAAAGGGGTCAGCGCTCGCATATGGGTGCCGTAGGTCTGATGCAGGTAAAACCATCCATAGGGCGGGATGTGGCCAACAGATGGAGAATGGACTGGCCCTCTCCGGATGCTTTGGAGAATCCGGCACTTAATGTCAGGATAGGGACAATATATTTATTCGAACTAATATTGAAATTCGGAAATTTCAAGCATGCGATTATTGCGTATAACCTGGGGGAGACGGTGACGAGGGAGTACCAGATTTACGGTGTTGCTCCGCCGGCACGCTACTACAGGAAAGTAAGGTACAACTACTTAAGGCTTCGGAGTCGATTTGAAGATTTCAATTAGCCTGATCCCGGCTCTGGTATCAGTGGTCGTCTGGCCCATGGCGGCATCGGCCCAGACGCAGGTGCTCACAAACGAGCAGGTAGTCATATCAGCGGTACGGGAAGCCGCTGAAAAGACGATGCGAGACAACGGATTGGATAAGATTCAAATGAATATGGCGAAATCCGGAATCAACAGGCCGATATCCTATGGGATCGCCGATGCGCTGAGGTCGCTGGGGGTCGAGGTGTATGCTGGTGGCCTCAGCGAGGAACCAGTAAACAACCTCAAATACGACGTGTTGGGCTTCGATTTTGACTACGGAAAAGGCGTCTCCAGGGGATTCTTAAGGAAACCGATGATAAAAAGAGAGTTTGCAGCAAGGCTCAGGATTACCATAAGCAAATCTAACGAGGGGCGCATCTCGAGTTTTGAAGATATTGCGGTGAGCTACATTGATAATATAGACCCGAGATTTTCAGATCTGGTTAAAAGCCGGGATATTCCCGAACTGGCCCCGGACCTGCCGGGCTCGGGCTGGACGAAGATCGTTGAGCCTGTGGTCGTGACTGCAGCAATCGGTGGAATCGTCTATTTGTTCTTTGCAAACAGATGAGGTGAAAATGCGACGCCTTGGCTTTCTTATATTCATACCAATATCGGCATATATATTTATGTTCTCCTGTTCCCGTGGAGGATTGAAGGAGCAGGAAGCCCCCCGGGATCAATATGATAAGGCTATGGAGCTTTACGACAAGGGGAAATTCTTCAAAGCTCAGGCTCAATTTCAGCGGTTGATATACAGCTTTCCCGGCCAGACTTTTATCGATACTGCGCAATATTATCTCGGCATGTCCCTGTTCAACATGGAGAATTATCCCGAAGCCGTGGGAGAATTCATGCGCCTGCTGACCACCTATCCGGTATCGCCATTTGCCGATGATGCGCAGTTTCAACTGGGCATGTGTCATTACGAGCAATCGCCCAGGTATTCTCGCGACCCGGATGAAACGTTCAGAGCCATCGACGAGTTCACCGAATTCTTGAATAGATATCCGCAAAGTCCGCTGATCCCCGATGCGCGCGACAGGCTCAACCAGATGTATGAAAAACTGGCCCGGAAGCTGTTTAAAAACGGCGAGCTTTACTTGAAACTGAATGACTATGAGCCGGCACTTTTGTATTTCGACATGATCCGGGATAATTATTCAGGGACAGAATGGGCTAAATACGCGCTATTTTACTCCGGTGTAACACAGATGAAATCGGGCCGGGAATCGGATGCACTCCGGACATTCCAGGATTTCGTGATGGCTTTTCCAGATCATAAGTTGTCGAAAAAAGCGAGAAAGCAAATAGAGAAATTGCAGTTAAACGCCAGCGGAGGCTGAATTTTGTCCCGTTTCGGCATATTGGGGGGAACGTTTGATCCGCCGCATAACGGACATATAGCAATAGCGGAAACGGCCATCCGTAAACTCAAATTAGATAAGGTAATCTTTGTTCCGGCGAAAACACCGCCGCATAAATCCAGGGTGAAGATATCATCTCAACAGGACAGGCTGGCCATGCTCAAGCTGGCGGTAGGCGGAAGAGAGAAAATCGAGATATCCGAGATGGAATTTAATCGCCGCGGGCCATCTTATACGGTTGATACGCTGGCCGAGTTGCGGAGGCAAAATCCCGATGACGAATTTTTCTTTTTGATCGGGGCCGATAACATCTCCGAGATGGAAAGCTGGCATCGGCCGGAAAAAATCCTGGAGATGGTTAAGGTAGCGGCTGCCGCCAGGCCGGGTTTTTCTGCCACAGGCAAATTCACGGCGATGATTGAGTTGTTTGATATGACTCCGGTGAATATATCATCGACAAAAATCCGCGAGAATGTAAGATCCAACCGGTCGATTTCAGGATTATTGCCGCAGGCTGTGGAAGAATATATTCTCAAGCACGAACTCTATAAAACCAATGGATAGACTGGTTCTCATCGATGGTTCGGGGGTGGCTTATCGCAGCTTTTATGCATTCATCAGGAATCCTCTTATCAATTCCCGCGGTCAGAATACGGGAGCTGTTTTTGGCTTCGTAAATTCATTGAATAAAATAATCAGGGATTTCAAACCCGACTTCCTGGCGGTGGTTTTCGATACGCCTCAGCCGACATTCCGGCACGATATTTACCCGGAATATAAATCGACGCGCCCCAGGACACCCGATGAGCTGGTAGCTCAATTTCCGTGGATCGATGAAGCGATAGAAGGTCTCAATATAGCCAATATTCGAATGGAAGGCTTTGAAGCGGACGATATTATCGGCACCTTATCGATCAAAGCAGCCAGCCGAGGAGTTGAAGTCCTTATGTTTACGGGAGACAAAGATTTTTATCAGCTGGTTACCGATAAAATCAAAATACTTCATCCGAAGGAATTCAACATCATGGGTCCCGAAGCGGTGAAGGAAAAGTTTGGCGTTCCACCCGATAAGGTGGTCGATGCCCTGGCCCTGATGGGTGATAGCTCCGACAATATCCCGGGGGTACCGGGGGTCGGGCCGAAAACGGCGGTTTCACTTATAGAGGAATTCGGTGATTTTAATAAAGTTCTGGAGGATGGTCCTGAAAAGAAGAAGGGAAAGATAGCCACCGCCTTAAAGGACCATAAGGAGCAAGCGAAACTTTCCTACTACCTTGTAACCATCAAAACCGATTGCCCCATAGAGCTTGAGCTGGATAAGCTGACTTTGAGTGAACCGGATAATGCGATCCTGGCAGAGCTGTTTCAAAGGCTCGAATTAAGGGGCCTGATGAAAAAATACGCTGAACCGGAGGCCGATTCGCTTTTCAAGGAGGCAGGAGAAAAGCCTGCCGCGGATTATAAAACTGTAAAGAGCATAGCGGATCTGGACAAAATCCTGGCTGAAGTTGAAAAGCGAGAGGAGGTTGCCATTGATACCGAGACATCCTCGTTATCGCCCCTTGAGGCGCGTCTTATAGGAATTTCGCTGTCATACCAGGAGGGGAGTGGATTCTATATTCCTGTGGGGCATGATACCGGAAAGAATCTTCCGTTTCCGGACGTTCTGGAGAGATTTTCGAAGCTTTTCCAATCGAGTGTGAGAATCGTCGGCCAGAATATTAAATACGACCGTCAGGTTTTCAAAAATCATGAAGTTAATATCGACAAACCCTATTTCGATACTATGATAGCCGCCTATCTGATTAATCCGGGGGGGAGAGGTTATAGCCTGAATAGTTTAGCTCTGGAGCATTTCAATTACAAAATGATGCCGATCTCGGATTTGATCGGATCAGGCAAGAAGCAAATCAACTTCGCGAAGGTTGACATCGAGAAGGCGACGTTTTATTCCTGCGAGGACGCCGATTTCACGTTGCGTCTGAAAAAGGCACTCGAGCCGATAATTAAAGAATTGAAACTCGAACAGCTCATGCAAGAAATCGAGATGCCGCTGGTAAGCGTGCTCGGAGACATGGAAGAAGCCGGCGTAAAAATCGATATAGAAATCCTGAAAAGGCTATCCGGAAATTTTGACGGGAAGCTCAAGGCTATCGTAGAAGCTATTTTCGAGGAAACAGGAGAAAAGTTCAACATAAATTCTCCCCGGCAGCTTGGAGAAATCTTATTCGATAAGCTAAACCTGAAATCCACGCGCCGGACTGCCAGGGGCGGTGCGCGGTCGACATCGGTAGATGTTCTCGAAAAGCTTGCCGAGATTCATCCCGTCCCCAGGATGGTGCTGGAGTATCGTCAGCTGATGAAGCTGAAATCAACCTATATTGATGCATTACCGGCCATGGTGAATCCGGACACGGGTAGAGTGCATACCAGTTTCAATCAGACCGTTACGGCCACGGGCCGGCTGTCGTCATCTGATCCAAATCTGCAGAATATACCGATCCGAACGGAAGAAGGGCGGGAAATCCGGCTTGCGTTCATTCCTGCCGGCGACGATTATAAGATTCTTTCCGCAGACTATTCGCAGATCGAACTTAGGATCATGGCGCATTTCGCCAACGACAAGACCATGATTGAATCGTTCAGATCCGGCGAGGATATTCATCGCAGAACCGCAGCAGAGGTTTATGGCGTGGATATAAAGGATGTCACCGATGACCAGCGGCGGGCGGCCAAGACTGCGAATTTTGCCATCATATACGGAGTTACGGCCTACGGGCTTTCACAGCAATCAGAGCTTTCCCTGGGCGAATCGAGAGATTTCATCGATGTTTATTTCGAGCGGTATCCCGGAATAAGAAAATATACGGAAGATATAAAAAAAATCGCCCGGGAAGATGGATACGTATCAACCCTGTTCGACCGGAGAAGGTATCTGCCTGATATCAATGCAAAATCCGTGCAGGCCAGGCAGTTTGCCGAGCGTACCGCCATCAACACCCCGATACAGGGCACTGCGGCCGATATGATTAAGATCGCCATGATTCGAATAGCCGATGCCATAAAAGACATGAAATCCAAGATGATATTACAGGTTCATGACGAACTCGTATTCGATGCCCATATCGATGAGCTGGATAAACTGAGGAAAATCGTCAAGCGGGATATGGAAGGTGCCGTAAAGTTGAAGGTGCCGATAAATGTCGATATTGCTATCGGCGACAACTGGCTGGAGGCTCATTGATGGGTATATCAAACCAAAAGCAATTGTATATTCAGGGTTGAGTTCTAATGTCGGTTATTGGGCTAACAGGTGGGCCAGGAGCGGGTAAGTCGCTGGCAGCAAGATATATCGGCGAACGAGGTGCAATCTTACTGTCCGGGGATGATGCCGGACGTGATGCCGTTGCAGACAATCCGAAAATCTTAAAGCGGTTGGTGAGTGCGTTTGGGGAATCTATATTGAATAAAGATGGCTCGCTTAATCGACGGTTCCTGGGGCGGATGGTGTTCAGCGATCCGGCAGCCAGGGAGAGGCTAAACAGGATCGTCCATCCCCATCTTCTCAAAATCCTTAAAACCCGGATAAAGCAGGGCCGGACGCGATCCCCGAAAAAGCCGATCGTGGTTGACGCCGCCCTGATATTTGAATGGGGAATAGCCAACTGGTTTGATTATATTCTTGTAGTCACTGCCAGAAGGGAGTTACGGATAAGACGAATGATGAGTTCCGGGTTGAGCAAAAAAGAGGCTGCGGATAGGATAAGCTCGCAGATCCCGCAACGTACAAAGGCGGCACTGGCGGATTATGTTATCGAGAATAACGGCAGCAGGTCAGTATTAAGGAAGAAAGTGGATAAATTTCTGGATCTTCTGCAGCATACCGGCAAATGATGGAATGATTTCATGAGGACAACGTTACTTATTCTGTTATTGAGCATAACAGCATCAGCGCCCACAGCCTCCGACTGCGAGGGAACGGTTACTGAATTGTTGGACAGGATTGAGGATTTCCCCCCGGAAATGGATACAGGAAAACTCGCGGAGCTGCTTAAATGTCTTTACGCCCCTGCAGCTCAATACGTGAACGAATACGATTCTTTTGCTTCGGAAAAATCTCTTGAGAAAATCTGGAATGAGACTAATCAAAATCGCTTAAGGGTAATCAAGGTATTGGCTCCATTGACCCGGTCTGATGATTGGCTTCTGGTGCAGGAGACCGCAGCGGCACTGGCCTATTACGGCTATCCTCCAAGTCAGGAGTTGTTAAGCAGTTATCCCGACGGCCCGATAAAAGCCGTATTATATTCGATTCTCGGATACAAACGATCATATCGCTGGGCCATCGATCAATTCTGTCGACTTGAACGGCAATCAAAGCCCGACAGTTCGGCTCTTGTTGCAAAAATGACTTATCTCAATTTGCTGTATCATCTGGCTATGCCTGCAAGTTTACCATTTGTAAACAGCCTGGTTGATTCATCGCAGCCGGAGATGATAAAAGCCCGTGCAGAACTTATCGGGCAGAGAATACGCTCTCTGCATCCTGAACTCAAGTAAGAGAAATCCCCGGTAGTGTGGGGTGAATTCCCTTGCAGCGGAATCCAGAATCCATTAATTAAAGGCTCTGATGTATATCCGGGGATATCTGGTTAACACGGTCACCGTATTGATAGGCTCGGGTCTCGGTTTACTCATCGCGACGCGGCTGCCAAAATCCATAAAGAGAATCATATTATCAGGCCTGGGGCTTTCAACCATCATAATCGGAGTGCACATGGCGCTGGGAACGCAGAAGTTGATCTTGATTGTGGGATCGCTGGTTGGCGGAGGTATCATCGGGCAGATCATAGGTATTGAAGAATGGTTGGAACGGGCGGGGGAGAGATTGAAAAAATGGGTTGGCTCCTCATCATCGACTTTCGTTCTGGGTTTCGTGACGGCATCGCTTCTTTTCTGTGCCGGTCCTATGACACTGGTGGGTTCTCTGGAGGACGGTTTCGCTGGAAAGGCAGATCTGATTTACATTAAATCGCTGATGGATGGCGTAGCGGCCATCGCGTTATCAGCTACCATGGGCGTCGGTGTTATCTTCTCTGCCATAACGGTGTTTATTATTCAGGGAACGCTGACTTATCTCGGGATTGCACTGGGAGATTTTATCGGCTCCAGCGTCTTGAATGAAATTAGCGCGGTTGGCGGAGTATTGATACTCGGCATAGGCTTCAATATTCTGGATATCGCGAAGATAAAGGTGGGTAATTTTTTGCCGGCATTGATAATGGCCGCTCTGTTAAGTTGGTGGTTATTATGAATGGAACATTTATATATTTTGTCAGGTTGAAGGAGGAGTAATGAGTCTCGCCAAACTGCTGGATATCAGGCCGGATAACATCAGGGAGAAGCTCGGCTTGCAATCTAAGGTGTGTTTGCTGAACGGGCATGATGTTTTTAAAAATATTCGCGACGAGAAAATCATTGTTATGGCCTGCAACACCAGGATTAAGCACGTTATACCCGGTATTATGAAAGCGGCCATGGAAACAGATTCGCTGGTGGCGTTCGAACTGGCCAAGTCGGAGTCGGATCTTAAAGGCGGCTACACGAACTTAACGCCACGGGCGTATTTCGAAATGCTGATCGCTTATGCTGAGGAGATTGGTTTCGATCGCCCGTTTATCCTGCATGGGGACCACCTGACCGTTAAAACCACAAATGAAGACGAGATTAGAGCCACGGAAGAGCTGATCGCGGAACAGCTTAAAGTTGGATATACTTCATTTGCCCTGGATGCTTCCTTTAATCCGGAAGATGACAATATCCGGATTACCGGTCGGCTCGCAAAGCCGATAGTGGAGGCTGGACTCGGCCTGGAGACCGAGGTGGGTGAGATAAAATCTGTCGGGTCCACGGGGGAGATTACAACCGTGGAAGAGGCCAGAACATTCATCGAAGAGCTTGTCAGCGATGGAATAATCCCCGACCTTCTCGGTATAAACAATGGGTCGAAACATGGCAATTATCTTGAAGGGGAGGAGATCTCGATAGATCTGGTGAGAACCGGAGAATGTTATGATGCGGTGAAATCCCACGGTGTCCGGATCGCCCAGCACGGTATAACCGGCACTCCACTTCATCTCGTGGGTCGATTCGCCGATAATGGAATCAGGAAGGGAAATGTCGGCACCGAGTGGCAGAATATCGCTTATCGCCACCTGCCGGAGGACCTTATGCAAATGATGAGATCATGGGCTGAAGAAGCCGGCAAAGACATCAAATTTGCAACCAAGCAGTTTTACGGGGAAATTGACGATATTCCGGCGAAAAACAGACAGGCAATTGAGGATGATGCCAGGAGAACGGCAATGGAGTATTTTAAAGCCTTCAGGGCAGTCGGTTCCGCGAGCCTGTTAGCGGCCAAATTTTAAAAAGAAGAATATGCTTGACAAATCTGATGATTTGACTATTTTTTTGCTTACGAAAGTGAAAGAAGAGGTTTGCCTATCGTATCTGGCTAAAAGATTTGTGTAAGTTCCGAGTTGACGGTAAGTTAACAAGATGAATTGCTGTCAGCTGATTTGTTGTTTTCCGGTGCAGGAAGCCGGGAAGACTGAGCCTGAATATGATGGGGAGACCTCATGAGAAGCCTGCTTGAGCTAGTAATCAAGATCTCCGCGAAATTTATCCTGATAGCTATATTTGCCCATCCTGTAGTCGCCAGTGACATTTTCGACACGGACGTCGATATTTTAGAATCCGATATCACAGGGGTGACGATACGTTATAGGGTTCCGGATCATGAGATTACCCCTGATAACATAGCAGGAAAGCAATATCATAGCATCCAGATCTCTCGCACCGCCCAGATTCGAAAAGATGGGCAGGTGGAAATTCCAGTCAAGATTGTACCGCTGGCAGTACCTCCGATGGCCGGGATTTCAATTCAGGTACTGGGTGAAGAATATTATGACGTCCCGTTCAGGAAGCTGGCGCCGTTTTTCGCACGACCAACACTTGAGGAGTTTAATGAGGCTTTTTCTTCAGAGCTTGCACGGAATCCGAAACTGCCCTCAAGCAGGCCATACATCTTGTCTAAAGATGAGGTTCGCGGTCTGAATATAATAAGGCTGGCAATTCCCACTGCAAGATATTCAGAAATTTCGCGGGAGATGTCTATTCTGAATGATATCACTGTTAGAGTTGATTTTATAGGAGGGAGAGAAAATCTTGCCGTCGGCTACCGCAATCCCGGGGCGGCCTTCGAGAGGATCCTCAGAAGCGTCGTAGTAAACTATGATGCGGGGCGAGAATGGTTTCTTCCGAGGATAGCATCGCCGGCTTCGTTGATGGCAACTTCCACCGCCTTCGATTCATCTGATACGTGGGTCAGGATGGAGCTTTTGTCCGAGGGTATATATAAGTTCGGATGGCTTGAATTCAACGCCGCTGCCATAGATCCCCTGAGTGTTGATCCATCGCAGATAAGGATGTTTTATGGGGGCGGCAGGGAGCTACCACTATCGAACCTCGATTCCCGTCCGGCGCTTCTGGAGATCCCTGTCGAAATTCTCGGTGGCGATGACGGACAGTTTGATAATGGGGATTATGTTATTTTCTATGCCGATGCCGCCGATAGCTGGGAGTATTCGGAGGATCTCGGACTGTTTCAACACTATAGGAATCATTACACCAATAGAAACGTCTACTGGCTGACACTTGGAGGTAGTTTTTCCAATCCCCCGATGAGATTTGCAGTTACGGATGGATCGCCCGGTGGTTTATACGACGTGTCCGTTGATGGTTTTACAGCTAAATATCATAAGGAAGAGGAGGTGGAATTCTGGCGCCAGTTACCGAGTTCAGGCATCTATAATTATTTTGACTGGTACTGGGGTTTCGTGAGAGGTTTCAGTGCCAAAGTGCAGTTAATGGATATTGTTCACGGCG
>SDBT01000742.1_pt1 | contig 53318 bp, 49 predicted proteins | sample 2277101 | NCBI WGS metagenome assembly SDBT01 (sample SAMN10404973, study PRJNA504765) | marine sediment metagenome | isolation source: marine sediment core GS10_PC15, 103 cmbsf | place: Arctic Ocean: Southern Knipovich Ridge | collected 2010
ATTATAATATTTTTTATAAAATATTATAGTAGAGAATATATATAAAAATTTATAAAAAAATTTTGAAATTTTTATATATATATTTTATATTAGGAAATATATTTCTAATATATTCATCATTTGGTTCTATTTGATTAGCAAATAACTCAAGTTTTTTTAATCCAGGTAATATTTTTCCAGATAATCCTTCTAATGATTTTATTTGATTAAAATTTAAATAAAGTTCTTCCAATTTAGAGAATATATCAGATAATCCTTCAAATGAAATTATTTGATTATGACCCAACCAAAGTATTTTTAAATTAGGGAATGTTTTTTCAGATAATCCTTCAAGTGAATTTATTTGATTATTACTTAAATCAAATATTTTTAAATTATGAAATATTTTTCCAGATAATCCTTTAAATGAAGTTATTTGATTACCATTTAAATAAAGTTTTTCTATATTTGGAAATATATCAGGGAATAATCCTTCAAATGATTTTATTTTATTAATATTTAAAAAAAGTACTTCCAAATTAGGAAATGTTTTCCCTGAAAATATATCAAATGAACTTATTTGATTTTCACTTAAATTAAGGTAATTCAAATTAGGAAATATTTTTCCAGATAATCCTTCAAATGAAGTTAATTGATTAAAATCTAAATTAAGTTTTTCTAAATTAGGAAATATTTTTCCTGATAATCCTTCAAATGAAGATATTTGATTATTCCATAAAGAAAGTTTTTCCAAATTGGGAAATGTTTTTTCTGATAATCCTTCAAATGAAGTTATTCGATTCCAATCTAAATTAAGTATTTTCAATTTAGGAAATGTTTTTCCAGATAATCCTTCAAATGAAATTATTTGATTACCATGTAAACTAAGTTCTTCTAAATTATGAAATGTTTTTTCTGATAATCCTTCAAATGAAATTATTTGATTTTCATTTAAACTAAGTTCTTTTAAAATGGGAAATGTTTTTTCAGATAATTCCTTAAATGAAATTATTTGACTACCATTTAACCTGAGTGATTTTACAGAAATTATATCTATTATTTTTATTATTTTATTATAATCTTCAATATGGGATATTTCCTTTAAATTTAATAAATCTTTCATTTCATTTAACTTAAAATCACTAAATTGAATCTTATCATAATATTCTAATTCAGATGATAATTTAGCTAAATCTCCATCTTTTAAATTTTCTAGCAAGATTTCTTGAAAAAAATCTAATAGATTTTCCATTTTTTATATCTAAATTTCTATTATATTATAAATCATTTTTATTAAGATAAATTTTATAAGTTATATTATTTATTCCCTGGTATATTCCACACAATTAATGCTCTATTTAAATTAAACTTTGGAATATCAACATCGAGACCTCCCATAGATTTTATAATTCTTTCCCCTGCAGAAATTTGATTATTGAGGCTTAGATTATTTATATCTTTGATATAATTTATAAAAGTATCTGGAATTTTAGATATAATAGAATGTAACATTAATTTTTTAAAATTATCATCTTTAAAAATTTTCTTAAGAATTTGAATAACATTTCTATTATTATTTCTTTCTAAACAAACTACATATCTTTCAGAATTAGCAGGTCTTGAACTCATAGGTTTAAAAATTACTATTTTATTAAATGAAATACTCAAAATAAATAATAAATCCAACATAGGTTTTGTGAAAGTATCAAATATTTTACAAAAAAAATTACCTCCTTTTTTTGTTACTTCTAATCCTATTAATATTTCGGATAATATGAGAGATATAGAAAGAACTTCTTGTCTTTCTTCCTCTCCAACAACTTCAAAACCTCCATCAGCTAGAGCTAAATCTATACCGTCTGGAAATTTTTCAAATATGTATTTAATGAAGTTTTCTGATTCAATTAATAAATCACCTGAGTTACTATCTCCATAATAAATTTCAAAATTATTAATATTTAATAATTTTTCATTCCATTTTATTTTAGATTTTATGGATATTCCTATTCCTTTTGAATTAGGAATTCTCCATTGTAAATATTGTGTAAATGCTCCAGGAGCTCCTGCTATATCACAAAATATAAAATTTTGTTTTGAACTTTTTTGATTCAACAGACTATAATCATCACTAGAAACAGAAAATATTGAATCTATATTAGCTATTTTAACACCTGCTCTATTCATAAAAATAGATTTACCTATATCTTCAAATGGATTAGTTACATTTCTTATTCTAATAAAATTATCATTATCATAAGTATTTTTTATTATTTTTAATCTATTATATTTTTCTAAATCAATAATATCATTATAAAATTCTGGATCTTTTTCTGAAAAAATAATATCTTCTTCAAAATATGAAATATCTTCTTTCCATATAAAAATTTCTACTTCTTTTTTTACAATAGAAATATCAGTTTTTATTTCAAAGCTACTATGTAATTTACAAAAATTAATAGTTGGATCCATTTTTAAAAATAAATGATTAAAAATAAAATTTTAATCATTTTATTATCAAAATAGTTTAATTTAATTTTAATATATTATTAATATCAGGATCATCATGATCATCAGGATTATTATTATTATTTAATATACTGAATTTTTCCATTAATATTTGTCCAATTAAAAAAGTTGTATCTTTTTTTTCGAGATGTGAAAATTTGAATATAATTTGTCCTAGATAGAAAGAATATTCAATAGCTTTTAGAAAATGGAATATTAAAAAAATTCTCGTAATAGAATAGATAGAAAAATAATTATTAAACAAAATATATTGTATAAATTCCATTTTAATTTATAATTAATTATTTAAATAACAATTTAGAATTTTCTAAAAATATATAAATATTTATATATTTTTAAATAGGAAAGTGTTTTTGAATATTATAATTTAAATATTTTTCTTAAATATTTTTCTTAAATCTTCTATCATTTCTTCTTCATCTCCTTTCCATATAGAATCATTTGACATACCTAAATATATATCTGCTAAGTTATTAACACCAAATTCCTGTCTAATGAAATTTAGAATAGCATCAGCAACCCAATCTGGTTGATCAAAAGCTGCAAAATGTCCTGCATTTTCTATTTGAGTTATTGAAACTCTAGAATTATACATAACATTAGCAAATCTATGAACTTGTTGTGCAGGCATCATATTGTCTCTTTTTCCCCATATAATTAAACATGGAACAGTTATTTTATTATATTTAACTCCTTTTGGATTTTTTGATCTATGATAAGGTAAAAGTAATGCAGGTGATAAAATAGCAGATCTATCTGCTAAAACTCTGAGATTTTGATATTTAAGACGTAAAGTTAATGATGTTGAATCTTCACCTTTAGGCCCATGTTTAGATCTATCATAATCAGTATCTATATAAGTTTGTTTTATTCTTCTCAAAGTATATTGATTAAATTTATTTTGATCATATACCATTGTTTTTAATATTTGTACAATTGTTTGATCTACATTTCCCATTGCCATCATAAAAGGTTTATCTTCAAGTTTAGAAGCTCTGCCTATTGTTTGTATTTCTGAAACTGGATATCCATCAAAAGCAATAGGATTTAACTGTATCATAGCTAATAATCTATCATTTTTTTCTGCAGCAAAATGAGTATTTATTCCACTTCCCCAATCATCTGCAACAAAAATAAATTTTTCGTCTCCATAAATTTTTTTCATTATTTGATCTATATAATCTACATCATTTTTCCAATCCCAAGGCTCAAAAATATCATTTTCTTTTTTTTGATTTATTCCATAATCACGAGGTTTATCACTTTCCCCCATTCCTAACATATCTATTGCTATTGTTCTACAAAAAGGAGATAATCTTCTTTGTATATTTTCCCATCCAAATCTTCTATTACTTGGAACTCCATGCAATAACAAAACTAAAACCCCTTTGTCTCCCATTTTAGTATAACTAATATTAAATTCATTTGTTTCTTTATATTCTATAAATTTTAAATCAAGAGAATATTCTTCCACTGAAGTTGTATTTTTTTTGAAAGGAATTAATCCTGTATATTTTGATTTAATCAAAACCTTTCCATATGAAGGTTTTCCTGGATTACGATAAATTCTAGTATCAGGTTCTGTATAACTTTTCGCTTCTTTACTTAAAGCATCATAAAAGATATCATCCATTTAGAAAGAATTTTATATGTTAAAATAATTATTTTTTAAAAAAAAATGACGATATCTTTAATTTTAACAATACCGCATTGTGAAGGTACAAATGATAACTTTCATATTGTAGACGAATATGCAAAAAAAGCAATAAATATTTTTAAAGAAAATATTAATTCATACATTGATCTTTATATTTTTAGAGGAAACATAAAAAGATATATAATTGATTTAAATGAGTTTAATTCTAGAGATACAAATTTTAGAAAGGAATTAAATAAAGAAATGAAAAACCTCATCAAAGATAATAAAAAAATTTTTTTATTAGATTTACATTCATATGATTTTAATCAAAATATTGGTAAAAATTTAGAAATTTATTTTCTTCATAATATTTTTAATGTGAATATAACCCATAAATTATCAAGATATCTTTTAAATAATAATATATCATCAGGAGTTTTTGAAGGAAAGAAAAATGATATAACTTTTCAAGCTTCTAATTTAAATATACCTAATATATTAGTTGAATTTAATGAAAATCTTTCATTAATAAATTTAGAAAATGTAATTATACATATCATTCAATGGATATTATTTTATATGAAATGAAGGAAAAATAAAAAATGAAATAATTTATTTTTAGTTTTTTAAAAAGACTAAAAATATTAATACGTTTAAGAACAATATAATGAAAGATATTATTATATTTAATTCCTCTCATACTACAACAGAATTATTAGAAGTTTTTTATCAATTATTGAGTGATAAAATAAAAAACTTTAATATAAAAAAAGTAAATGATATATTTCCTATAGATAATAATGCTTTATATATAATAATTAATTCTGCAGGGTATGGTAATAGAAAATTAAAAGATAACGAAAAACCAATATATTATATAACTTATCAGATGGAGCCTTTGTCTGAAAATAATTTACCATCAGATGAGTATATTACATTTTTAAGAGATGCATTGCATGTATGGGATTATAATTTTAAAAATATTTATTTTCTTAAAAAATATAATGTTAATAATATATCTTATCTTCCAATAGGATATCATGAAAGTTTATCTCATAATTCTGATGAAAAAAATGTTAAAGATATAGATGTATTATTTCTTGGATGGGATAAGAGTGAAAGAAGACAAAATGTTAAAAATCTTCTTATTAAGGAAAATATTAAATGTGTTTTTACAAATTCTTTAAATCATGATGGAATGAAAAAAATTATTTCTCATTCAAAAATTTGTATTAATATTCATTTTAGAGATAAAACATTTCTTGAAACACCAAGATTATCTATTTTATTATCTAGTAAAGCATTTATCATATCAGAAATTAGTGAAGATGAAAAATTAGATAAAGAGTATGGGAAAAATGGAATTATATTTTGTAAGTATGATGATTTAATAGATGTTATTAAAAATTATCTTAAGTATGATGGAGTGAGAGATTTTTTATCTAAAAAATCAAATGAATGGTATTCAACTGAAATGAAATTAGAAAATCTTTATGATATTAAAACTTCAATAAACAAATATTTTAAATAATATATTTTTCATTTTTAAGAAACATTTATTTATTTCATTATTTAAGGAAATAATGAAATTATTTAAAAAGATATTATAAAATTATAAAAATGACAGATATAAACAAAAGAGTAAAATTCAATGAGTATGTTGAAAATTTACAAAATATTAAAGAATTTGTAAATAGTTATAATGAAAATAATAAAAAGAAAGAAAGAAGTTTTTTTATTATTTTCATTGTTGTTTTTATAATAATAATTATTTCATGGGCTACTATATCATATATCATGGATTCTAATAAAAAAAAATCAGATAAAAGTATCAATATTAAAGAAAAACTTTCAAAAAATAGTATTACTAATAATGAATCAGACAAAAATATTATCACTAATAATGAATCAGATAAAAATATTAATAATGATAATAAATCCAATAGTAAAAAATAATTTATAATAATTATTTTCATATAAAATCAAGAATTTCTATTTTTTCACCAATTTTTGTTGATTCTTTTATTTCAGGGGTCTTAATCATTTCAGGTAATGTTTCAGAAGGTGAAGAATTATAAGGGGGATATTTACTTTCTTCTCTTTTTATAGGTGGCGTTGAAAATTCTTTTTCAGAAGACTTTTCCGGTTGTTTTATTTTTTCTATTATTTCACTCTCAAAGATTGATTCTTTTTCTTCTTCTGTGATAATAAAATCAAGACTCGACTTACTCCCTTCTCCAAGAATTTCTGATAAATCCTGATCAGTAATTGGAGTTATATCTTCGTTAGCTTCTGGTAATTCTATTTTAATAATATTATTAAATTTATCTTCTATTTTAGGATTTTCTTTCAAAGGAAAATATCCTGTACCTAAATTGATTTGTTTTCCAACAAAAATAGATCCAGATACACTATTTAATGGTTCTTTAACACCAAATATTGCAGCACCATCAATAAATTCATAAACTCTTTCTAAACTCGCTTGAGAAAGTGCTCCTACTGCTTGTTTTCCAATTCCTATATAAGTCAATTTTGTAATATCTCCCTGAGAAGTCATAAAATCAGCTATTATTTCGATATGCCTATGATCAATATAAGAACCACCAGCTTCTATAACTTTCATTAATTCCAATGTTAGAAAATTTCTTACAGCTTCAATTCCTAATATATCATATATTTCGTGCATATTATTAGAAATTGTTCCATTAGAATCTATATCATCTCTGGTGAATAATTCTTTTAAATTATTTCCATTAACGCGAGCTGTAACAAAATTTGAATATCTGTAGGGAGCTATTATTTTTTTATCATCTGATTCTAAATAATTCCAAGAGGTATCTTCAATTTCTAATTTTCTTCTAAATCCTAAAGAAACTTTATAATCAAATAAATCTTTTATTTTCATATCATCTATTGATTTACCAAGTACTTTTTCAATATCTTTAGGTTTATTAGGTATTTTTACTAAAAAATAATCTTCAAAATAATTATATAAAATATCATCAAGATTTTGAATTTCAACACCCAAAACATTTTTTAATATGAAAATCATATTTAAATTATTGAATCCTTTTTTCTTCATTTCATTTTTTATCAAATATATTTTAGATGTATTTGTATTAATTTTTTCTTCTTTTTCCACAAAATTCCAAACAGATTTTTTTACTGGAATTAAATTCGTTAATCCATTTATTCCTTTTATACTAATTTCTTTCAAAAGAGGAATTACTACAGAAATAAGATAATATGTAGATATATATTCTATTTTATTTATTTTTGGTAAATTTTTGATTAATAAAATTTCTTTTTCTATTGGATAAATAACTACAAAAGTTTTTTTATCACTTAAAGAAGAATAAATACATAATACTTTATCTAAAAAATTACGGTTAATTTCATCACAAACATTCTCTATTGTAATTTTCAAATTGTACATCATCCTATTATTCAATTCTATATATAGAATTGAATTAGTTTTTGGAAGACTTTTTCTTGTTATAGTTAAGAAATCTAGCAACCATTGTGGCTTCTTTTCTCCAAAAATTTCTTCTTCAGAATCTATTTTCCAAAATTTTATAATTTCATGAATAGTAGTATTTACTATGTCACTTTTTTTCTCATTAAAAACTTCAGAGAAAGTATAAAAATTACTAGTAAATGAAACAGTAGTTGCTTTATTATGTCTCTTTTCTAAAGCATATATTATATCTTTATAAGCTTCAATACTACTCGTAATATTTGTATCAGTTCCTGCAAGATGAAATGTTTTTAATGTTGTCTGAGTAATAGGTCCACCTAAAGCCTCTGATGCAGTCATTCCAACTGCAGATCCAGGTTTGATTAAAGATTCATTGAAAAATAAAGAAACTTTTTCTCTTAATTGATCTATTCCTTCAGGAACTATTTTCTTTTTTTTAAATTCTTCTCTAAGAGTTTCTAACAGAGAAATTCTACTGGACTCTGAAGATTCATTACTAGAACTTTTAATTTTAGGAATTACTTCTAGTATATAATCTATCTCTCCAGACTTTAAATATCTAGGTTCTGACATTATTTTATAAGTTTTTTTATTTTTAAAATAAAAGAGTATAGAATTTTCATTTTTGAAATGGATATTTTGGAAAAATATGATCAAATAATAGATAATATCAGTAATAACAATAATAACAATATGATTTTTTTAAAAATAGATAATAATATTAATTCAATTAATGATACTTTTATTAATGATATAAAGAATCATTTTAGGCAGAAATTTCTTGAAAAAAATTATATTATTGACATTATAATAATGAAAGAAAATGATAAATATTCTTCTTTATTTCATAAACAAGTACAAGATTTATATAATAAAAAAATAGCAAAATTATACATATTTAATATTAAGATTTCTGATGAAAATAAATTGAAAATTTATGGATATAAAAATTCAATTGAAATAGATGATCTTTTCAATATTTTTAATGATATGAATTTAAATAATTCCATATTTATGTCTTATAAAAAATCCAATATCCCAGAAAGTTGGAAATCATTTGAAAGAATATTTCCTATAGAAATAAATATAGGAAGAAAATTTAGTCTTAGTTTAATATCATTATGTATTGATAGTATTATTATATGGATTAAAAAATTAGAAAATAAATCACTTTCACAATATGGATCACTTGAAAGTGTAAAGTCAATGAGTACTTCTTCTAATAGTTCCATTGAAGATGAATAATATTTTTAACTTTTAAGAGATTTATCTCTTAAAAGTAAAATTAAAACAAATTTATTTTGGTGTATAAGTAACAGCAACTGATACTTGCATATTGTTAGCTTTATTTCTTGTTCCAACACTTATTTTAATTGCAATTGTATCACAGAAATCAAATAAAACATCACCAAAACCAATACAACATTCATTTGTATTATCAATCATTTTGCATAAAAGTATGGTTCCTTCTACAGAACCACCAACACTACGTTTAAATAGTGTTGCAGATGCACTTCCAACATTTCTTCCAGTTCCTTTTGTAGAAAATACAATTTTATTAAATACCCCTGCGCAAGGCATAACCAATGCAATAGCTTTAAATCCATTATCTGTATTTAAAGCAATATTTCCCTGACCAATATATTTGTCAGCAGATATTGTCTGATCTGATGAGAAATACACAATTTGCTTACTTGCTTCATCAAACAAATGTTTTAAACATCTACATAAAAGTTTACTATAGCAGAAATCTACTAACGCCCCAGATCCTTTAAAAATACAAACAAATCTTCTAACATTACTATGATTTATTTTAATCTTGGCCTTTCCATTATTTCCAGTTATTGGTGCAGGTATACTGAAAAGTAAAGTTCCTCCAGTTTCAGCATCATAACCATCAAAAGTCATTCCTTCATTGTCTTCATTATCCAAAATAGTTACATGATTAATTTGTACTGAGGAATTAAATTTAAATATTAATTCTCCCCCTTCGGCATAATCGTTAGGATCTGTTGGATTATTATCTTTTGATATAATTAGAATATTTCCTTCTGCTATTGTGTTAGCAAAAGGACCAGTTGCTCCTCCTGCTCCTACACCCGGTCCAGAAAAGTTTTCATTTGGAGTTCCAAGATCTAAATCATTTATATTTGGATTTCCTGAATCAAATATCATAGGCGCATGTTCATCTGGATCATTGGATTCAAGGGTCCAATCCGAAGAAGTTATTTCATTTCTCTGTATATTACTATTATCCTTTCCATTCATATCTCCTTTAGAATATTTTTGGAAATTAACACATATTTTATCACAACATTGTTCTCCTGTAGGTCCACGCGAACCCGTAGATCCTGTGGGACCTGTACATTTTGGACCAGTTGGGCCCACATCACCAGTTTCTCCTTTCATTCCAGAAGGCCCAGTTGAGCCAGTAGTTCCTGTAGATCCAGTATTACCAGTATCCCCTGAAGATCCTTTGCTACCAGTAGGTCCAGTATCACCTGTAGGTCCAGTAGCTCCTGTATTTCCAGTAGCTCCTGTATTTCCAGTATTTCCAGTTAATCCTGTAGCTCCAGTAGCTCCTGTAGCACCACTCGCTCCTGTAGATCCTGTAGATCCTTTTAATCCTGTAGTACCTTCTATAATTTCTATTATTATATTTGTTAATTCTTCCACAGATGGAGTAGGTCCAGTAGGACCGGTAGAACCAGTAGGACCTGTAGACCCTGTTGCGCCAGTACATTGTGGTCCTGTAGGACCTGTTGATCCATCAGAACCAGTAGAACCAGTATGTCCAGTAGCTCCTGTTGCACCAGTACATTGTGGTCCTGTAGGCCCTGTTGATCCATCAGAACCAGTAGGACCAGTAGGTCCTGTATCACCATCTGGAGGACCTTGTGGTCCTGTAACGCCAGTTGGGCCAGTAGCACCGGTAGGACCCGTAGGACATTTTCTACATTTTTTTCTATTTCTACATTTATTTTCACATTCTGAACCAGAAGATGTACAATCTTCGTCAGAACTATAATCTTTACTATGATGTTTATCTTCCTTACTATATCTACAATCGGGACTATTACATTTATCGCAGATACCCATTTTATTTAAAATAAAATCTCAATTAAATCTTTTTATTAATAATTTATTTTATTAATTTGAAAATACTTTATTAGCAGTAATCAAATATCATCATTAGAAGAATTATATGGGGAGATATTTATACTAATTTAAAAATACTTTATTTTAATGGTAATAAAATATAAATCATTAGAAGAATTAATAGTGAAAATATTTCTTAATATATTAAAAAATAAAATATATAATAATGAATGTTCTTCATAAAGAAGATATTAATAAAATTAAAGATCTGGAATAATAGAGTGAAAAATATAAAGGATTATCAAAAAATATTTCCTAAATTTAAAAATGGAAAACTAAAATTTATTTTTCTAATATAATATTAGAAAAATAAGGTAAGAGAAATATAATTAAAATATTTAGATTATTGATAATTTAAGGAAACATTTTTCCAGATAATTGTTGAAATGAAGTTAATGATTTATCAGTTAAACTAAGTTCTTCTATATAATCTCTCCATAAATATATATCTAAATTGGGAGGTATTTGATTATCATATAAATCAAGTTCTTTTAAATTAGGAAATATTCCTCTAGATAATCCTTCAAATGAAGATATTTGATTACCTCGTAAATAAAGTTCTTTTAAATTAGGAAATGTTCCTCTAAATAATCCTTTAAATGATTCTATTTGATTATAATTTATAGATAGTTTTTCCAACTTAAGAAAGACTTCATTTGACAATCCTTCAAACGAGGATATTTGATTATAATTTAATGAAAGTATTATCAAATTAGGAAATATTTCAGATAATCCTTTAAATGAAGTTATTTGATTATTATTTAAATTAAGTTCTTCTAACTTAGGAAATATTTGTCCAGATAATCCTTTAAATGAAGATATTTGATTATTATATAAATTGAGTTTTTTTAACTTAGGAAATGTTTTTTCATATAATTCTTTAAATGAAGATATTTGATTATTAAATAAAAAAAGTACCTCTAAATTAGGAAATATTTTTCCTGAAAAATATTCAAATGAATCTATTTGATTATTATCTAAATCAAGTTTTTCCGCAAGAATTACATCTGTTATTTTTATTATTTCATTATATTTTTCCATATTAGATATTTCCTTTAAATTCAATAAATCTTTCATTTCATTTAACTTAGAATCACTAAATTGAATATCATTATAATATTCTGATTCAGAAGATAATTTAGCTATATCTACATCTTTTAAATTTTCTAACAATATATCTTGAAAATAATCTGTGAATTTTTCCATTTTTTATCTAAAAATAAAATTAAATTTTATTTTTCTAATATTATATTAGAAAAATAAGGTAATAAAAATATAATTAAAATATTTAGATTATTTTTAAATTAGTAAATTTCTCAAGATAATTCTTTAAGTGAAGATATTTGATTAAATAAAGTAGTTCCAACATAAGGAAATGTTTATTCTGAAGAATATTCAAATCAATCTATATAATCTCTCCATAAATTAACATTTAAATTGGGAGGTATTTGATTATTATGTAAATCAAGTTCTTTTAAATTAGGAAATATTTTTCTAGATAATCCTTTGAATGAACTTATTTGATTACCTCGTAAATAAAGTTCTTTTAAATTAGGAAATGTTTCTCCATATAATTCTTTAAATGAAGTTATTTGATTATTACTTATTAATAGTTTTTCCAACTTAGGAAAGACTTCATTTGACAATCCTTTGAAGGAGAATATTTGATTATAATCTAAAAAAAGTATTATCAAATTTGGAAATATTTCTCCATATAATCCTTCAAGTGAAAATATTTTATTATCATTTAAATTAAGTATTTCTAATTTAGGAAATATTCCTTCAGATAATCCTTCAAGTGAATATATTTGATTATTATATAAATTGAGGGTTTTTAACTTAGGAAATACTTTACCTGATAGATCTTTTAATGAAGATATTTTATTATAACTCAGATAAAGAATTTCCAAATTAGGAAATATTTTTTTAGATAATTCTTTAAATGAAGATATTTGATTATTATTTAAACTAAGTTTTTTTAACTTAGGAAATATTTGTCCAGATAATCCTTCAAGTGAAGATATTTGATTATTATCTAAATCAACATATTTCAAATTAGGAAATGTTTTTCCAGATAATTCTTTAAATGAAGTTATTTGATTATTCCGTAAATTTAATGTTTTCAAATTAGGAAATTTTTGTCCTGAAAATATTTCAAGTGAAGTTATTTTATTATTATTTAGATAAAGTTTTTTTAAATTAGGAAATGTTTCTTCAGATAATCCTTTAAATGAAGATATGTTATTATTATCTAAATAAAGTTCTTTTAAATTGGGAAATGTTTGTCCTGAAAAATATTCAAATGAATCTATTTGATTATTATCTAAATGAAGTTTATCCGCAAGAATTACATCTGATAATTTTATTATTTCATTATATTCTTCCATATTAGATATTTTTTCAAAATTAAATAAATTTTTCATTTTATTTAACTTGGAATTACTAAATTGAATATCATTATAATATTCTGATTCAGAAAATAATTTAGCTAAATCTCCATCTTTAAAATTTTCTAATAAAATACCTTGAAATTTTTTTGGTAAATATTCCATTGTTTTAATTAAAAATAAATTTTAATTCTATTTTTCTAATATAATATTAGAAAATAAGGTAAGAGAAATATAATTAAAATATTTAGATTATTTTGATATAAAATAATATAATATTAATTATTAAGAACTTTTTTTAAAAAAAAAATAAAACTAATTAAAATAAAATATATAAAATATATAAAATGAGATGTCTTCAGAAGATGTAATAGTATCAGGATTTACAAAACAAATCACTCCATTTAGACCACTTCCAATACCTAAATGTAATTCAAAAGTTACAAGATGTGAGGGATTATTATGGCAATATGGTAAATTTTGTTGCGGACCTGGTTGTATCGCTGGGATACTTCCTAAATGTAGCAATTTAAATCCTACTATATGTCCTAATATAGCTGGAGGTGCTAATTCTACTTTTTTAAATGACGACGGAAATATCAATCCAATGTTAGAATCTTCTGTAAGTCCAAACACTATTGGAAATGTCAGATGTAATTATAAACTTACTGAATTTAAACTTGTCACCGATGTTCAGGGATGGATAAATAAATTTGGTTCAGGAGATCCAACTGATATTAATGATCCATTAAATAAAAAAATATTGCCTTTTTTTTGTTCACAATCTTCAAGAAATTGTGTAATAGATCCAACGACAGGTAAACCTATGCCAAAATGCACAAATTTAAGAAATACAGGAGAAGCAGGTAGAATTTGTAGAAATTGGGCAAATATATCTGCAAATAGAGATATAGTTGAAGCTACAAAACAAAATGCATGTTTAATAAATAATACCCCTGATTGTGCATGTATGAATAGAAGTGGTAATAGAATTTATCAAATAGTAAAAAAAGGTAATCCCTTTAATGATGGATGTTGGTTCATTCCTTGCTCAAACCCAGAAACATATATAGTTCCGCAAGAATTAATAAATCCCGCGTGTCCGAATAATATATGTCAGGTTATAAATAATATCGTAGATAATTCTGGTACTAATATTAATACAGGTGAAATTGAACAAACAATAAGTTGTCCTATTGGTGGAGGAGGAGCAATAATTCCTAATAATAGTTGGAGATGGTTAGTAATAGGAGGAATAATATTAATATTAATAATTTTTATAATAGTTGTAGCTTTCGCAAATAGGAAAAAATAATCTATTTATTCATTATATTTTACATGTAAAATATAATGAAATTAAAACCATATGCTAGGTTTATTAATTTATACCGTGAAAATAATCCATTTATTTTATAAAATTCTAATTTAGAAAATGTTTTATCAGTAATTCCTTTAAATGAAGTTATTTTATTACCAATTAACCAAAGTTCTTTTAAATTAGGAAATTTATTTTTTGATTGTATTGTAGCTGATTCCAGTTCCAATTAAAATTCATTTTTGTCTTAAAAATTCAAAAATTTAATGAAAAAGCCTTTTCATTTTCAACCTGTTTTATTGATACAAAAAAGACAAATGAATTCTGTAATAATATATACATATTATAAATCACCGTCTTCTGATTATAATTTATCTTTTTTTTCTAAAACCGAATTAACTTATAAAAATAATATTGATTACATAGTTGTGATTAATGGCTATGAGCACGATAAAAGTATTATATTCCCAAAATTAAATAATCTGACTATAATAAAAAGAGAAAACATAGGTTTTGATTTCGGAGGACATAATTGCGCGTTAGAACATATAAAAAAAAATAATAAAGTATATGATTATTATTTTTTTATGAACAGTGGTGTTATAGGACCAATAATACCTTATTATTTTACCAAAAATCATTGGACAAATGTTTTCATAGAAAAAATAAACGATCACATAAAATTAGTAGGAACTACTATTGTATGCTTACCACATAATGATGATGGTGGTTATGGTCCAAAAGTTGAAGGGTTTTTTTTTATGGTTGATCAATTTGGGTTAAATTTACTTAAAAATCAAAAAACTATTTTTTGTAATCATCCTAATAAATATTCTGCCATTATTAATGGTGAATATGGATTATCCAATTGTATATTAAATAATGGTTATACAATAGACTGTATGTTGCGTAAATATCAAAAAATAGATTGGACCAATAAAGATAATTATAATTTAAATTATAACATGCATCCATCAAGAATTTTTTATAATAATTCAATAAATCCGTATGAGGTTATATTTCATAAGTGGTGTTGGCATAATAATCCAAATGTAAATTTTGATATTATCAAACAATATGTAGAAAATAATACATGAAAAAATTTCAATATTATATATTCCCAAAACTTTTGAAAATATATTGATGACTATATCTAAATGTTCCCTGTTTTTTCATACGTTATATCATCAATATCTCTTAAAATCTTTGGCAACAGAAACTTTATATGAAACATATAATTCATAATATTTTTCATTATCAAATTGGTTAGAAATATTTTGAGTTAATTTTCTAAAAAGGAAAAATTAACTTTGATTTTTGCTACATAGAAATATCATTTAAAACGTCGGCATAATTAACAAGTTTTCCTTGTTATAAATCCTTTATTATTTATTGTTTTTTCTAAAATTCCACGATTATTTACAATGTTATGACTAGTAATTATGTTTGTTTCTTTATTTTCAATATCGACTCTTTTCCATACACATACAAAATCATTAAACTGACTACCTAATATATTAAATGTTTCTACAACTTTAACTGGATAAATATTTTCATTTGATATTTGGATACCAGACCAATATGCTAATGATTGTCCTGCGTCTGAATAAAAACGCCAATTATCACCCGGATAACAATGATATGCACCACTTGTAGGAGCATTTACATAAATAAAACCATCCGATTTTATAATTCTAGTCATTTCTTTAAATGTTAACCAAAAACAAGGATCGTGTTCGAAACAAGATGTAGATACTATTAAATCAACTGAACCGTCTTCAAAAGGTAGTTTTTCACCTGGTTTTACAACTATATTAACCGATGAATGAGGTTCTAAATCAACACTAATAAAAGTCATCCCTTTTTTTTCAAAAAAAGAACGTAAACTACCATTTACATCTTTACCACCTATATCAATTACAAGTTTATTATGTCCTCCATAAGTTTCTGAAAAAGCTTCACCCGATGTTAGTGAAGTATCATGCATATTTTTTAAAATATTTAGATTGGTGTTTGAAAGAATTAATCTCTTTTATTTTGAAAAAGAATTGATTTTTTAAAACCATATTAAATTTAATTTTTTCCTCATATTCTATTAAATCAGATTTATTGAAGTTTTTAATTTTATATAAAAACAATTCTTCGTTTATCTTTTCCATTTTTAGGAAAATATAATTTATTATTTATTATATTTTCTATTAAATTTAATAAACTAGAAACTATATTGTATTGAGTTGATTAAAATAAAAATGAATAATTTAATTAAATTTTTTTTAAATTAAAATAAAGATGTGTTCTATATGTGATGATAATTACAATAATAATACCAGGAAAAAAGTAAAATGTCAATATTGTGATTTTGTTGCTTGTAGGAAATGTTCAGAAAAATTCATGTTAACTCAAAAAAATCCAAAATGTATGAATATAGAATGTAAAAAATTATGGACTACAGATTTTTTATACAATAATTTTACAAAAACGTGGATAAATGATAAATATAAAAAACATCAAAAAAATATTCTATTCGAAGAAACAAAAAAGATTAATGAAGATGATATTATTGATATAAAAAATAAAAAAATTAGAAAAAAATATAAAGATTTGATACATCTTGATAATAAAAATTTTTTTATATTAGTAGTTAATTATATAAGAGATAATCCTGAAATAAATTTTAATAATATTGAAAATGAAGATTATTTTAATCCGACGTTAAGAGGATATATTGTTAATATTATGTTAACTTATAATACAACAAAAAATTCAAATTTTCCAAGTTCTTCTAGTTTTTCTGATACTTTTAAAGAAAAAGAAAGAAAAATTTTTTATAACTGTCCTAAAGATAATTGTAATGGTGTTATGAGTTCTAGATGGAAATGTACTATTTGTGATACATTAGTTTGTGCAAAATGTAGACAGATTAAAAAGACAGATCATATATGTAAAGAAGAAGATATAAAATCAGTAGATCTTATGAAAAAAGATTCTAAACCGTGTCCAAATTGTCATTCTATAATTTATAAAGCTGAAGGATGTCCACAAATGTGGTGTACTTCATGTAATACAGGATTTAATTGGAATACTCTTAAAATAATTAAGAATGAAACCATACATAATCCGCATTATATAGAATGGATAAGAAATAATGGTTTAAGAATAGAAGAAGATTTCTGTCGTGAAGTACCAATATTGATTGATTCAAAAAAGTTTATTTTTTCTAGAAATATTCTTTCACTAAGAGATTCAATTGAATTTATTATTTTTAATTATTTACCAGATTTAAGAATTCCCATATCTAATAGAAAAGTACGTTTAAAATATTTTATGGAAAATTTTGAAAAAGAAAAATTTTCCATTCAAATGATGAAAAATGAAAAGAGAAGACTATTTAATATGCAAGAGGATGAAATATTAACTATGTTCACACAAACTGCAGGAGATTTTTTAATTCAGATGGTACGATATAAAGATAATGACGAATTAAACAAATTTATTGAAATGGAAAAAAACATATTTGAATTATTAGAATATACTAATAGAGTATTGGAAAATATTTATCATAGAAATAATTACATAATTAAAAAAATATATAGAGTTAAAAGCAATGGTAATTATGTTTATAATAAATATTTTCTAGAAAATAATTAATATAAACATAATATTGAAGTATTAGAAATTTAAATATATTATTGAATCTTCAATAATATATTTACTTGAATAATTTTTTCTTTTCTGGATAATAACATTTTACATAATCGTACATATTTTGTTTTCCCATTCCCATATTACAATCTACACACAATGAACGAAGATTATTAGATTCATCTGTTCCATTATTAGCTAAAGATATAACATGGGAACAATGCCATAAATTTATATCTATCATATTCTCACATATAAAACATTTCCCTTCTCGATTTTTTCCAGCATTAGAATAATTATTCCATACAATTTCTCTAATTCTTTTTGGTATTGTTTTTCTTCTAGAAGAAGATACTATATTTTCAGTCAAATTGATATCATTTTTCCCTGATTTATCTTTTCTTGAATATATTTCTTTAAATTTATTTTCATTACTATCAATATTATTATAAACTTTTTCCATTATATCTTTAGTTGAAGTTTTTGTATTTTCTTTAATAAACTTGAATAATTTCTTTAATTCTGGAAGTTTTCTTTTATCTAAAATTTTCTTTGTACAATGATTATCAATTTCTAATATTTTACAATATTCCAAAATATTATCAATAATAGTAAATTTACTAATTTTATCTTGATTATAAATAATATTATAATCATCTATAAGAAGATCGAATAATTCTTGTTTTTTCATATTTTTAAAATTTAAATTAGTTATAATATCACCAATAATATCTTTTTTATTCCATAACCTTTTAAAATTAGATCTTGAAAAATTTTCTATCAAAGTTTTTTTTGTTAAAGATTCTAAAAAATCATATATAAAATCATAGATTTTATCCTTATTCCATGATTTCTTTAAGTCTAATTGTTTGAACATATCCAATAAATTATCTTTAGTTAATAATTTTATATCATCTTTAATCATATCAATAATTTTATTTTTACTCCATGATTCTTTTATATTAAAATTTTCATATTTTTTAATTAAATCTTCCGTATCAAACATATTTAATACATTAAATTTAATTTTTTCTTCATATTCTATTAAATCAGATTTATTAAAGTTTTTAATTTTATATAAAAATAACTCTTCGTTTATCCTTTCCATTTTTTAGGGAAAAATAAATTTTTAATTAGAAAAATAGAATTAAAAATTTATTTTTCCCTAAAAAATGGAATATTTACCAGAATATTTTCAGGGAATATTGTTAGAAAATTTAAAAGATGGAGATTTAGCTAAATTATCATCTGAATCAGAATATTATAATGATATTCAATTTAGTAAATCTAAGTTAAATGAAATAAAAAAATTATTAAATTTAAAGGAAATATCTAATATGGAAAAGTTTAATAAATTAATAAAATTATCAGATGTAATTCTTTCTGAAGAACTTAATTTAGGTAATTCGAATATACATTCATTTGATATATTTTCTGGACAAACATTTTCTAATTTGAAAATACTTGATTTAGATCATAATGAAATATCTTCATTTGAAGGATTATCTGAAAAAATATTTCCTATGTTAAAATCACTTAATTTATGGAAAAATAAAATATCTTCATTTAAAGGATTATCTGGAAAAATATTTCCTAATTTAGAAGAACTTATTTTAGAAAATAATGAAATAACTTCATTTGAAGGATTATCTAGAGAAATATTTCCTAATTTAGGAAAACTTTATTTAGAACATAATCAAATATCTTCATTTGAAGGATTATCTGAAAAAACATTTCATAATTTAAAAGAACTTGATTTAGGTAATAATAACATAACTTCATTTGAAAAATTATTCCCTTATATATTTCCTAATTTGGAAACACTACTCTTAAGTAATAATCTAATAACTTCATTTGAAGGATTATCAGAGAAAATATTTAATAATTTGATATCACTTTATTTAGATGGTAATCAAATATCATCATTAGAAGGATTATCTGAAGAAACATTTCCTAATATATTAGAAATTCATATATATAATAATGGTATTATTCATGAAGAAGATATTAATAAAATTAAAGATATGTTCCCTGATAAAATAGTGGATTTCTCTTAACTTATTTTTCTAATAATATTAGAAAAATAGAATTTAAAAGTTATTTTTAAATATAAAAATGGAAAACCTACCAGAATATTTTCAAGAAATATTGTTAGAAAATTTAAAAGATGTAGATTTAGCTAAATTATCATCTGAATCAGAATATTATGATAATTTTCAATTTAGTGAATATCAATTAAATAGAATTAAAGCCTTATTAAACTTACGTATAATACATAATATTTTAGATTATAATACATTAATAAAATTATCAGATGTAATTCTTTTGGAAGAAATTTATTTAGAAGGGTTTAATATACAATCATTTGATATATTTTCAAAAAGTACATTTCCTAATTTAGAAATACTTATTTTAAATGATAATATGATAACTTCATTTGAAGGATTATTACCTGGTATATTTCCTAAATTGAAAGGCCTTAATTTAAGTCGTAATCAAATATATTCGTTTAATGGAATTACTGATAATGTATTTCCTAACTTAGAAATACTTGATTTAAAACATAATATGATAACATCACTTGAAGGATTATTACCTGAAATATCTCTTAATTTGAAAATATTTAACTTGGATAGTAATAAAATAACTTCATTTAATATATTTTCTAAAAAAATATTTCCTAACTTAGAAATACTTAGTTTAAATAATAATGAAATAAAATCATTTGAAGAATTATCACCAGAAATATTTCCTAATATAGAATTACTTTATTTGGAAAATAATAAAATAACTTCATTTGAAGGAATTACTAATAAAACATTTCCTAATTTAAAAGAACTTAATTTATTTAATAATGAATTAAAATCATTACCTGAAATAGGAGAAATATTTCCTAATTTAGAATACATTACATTATATAATAATAATGATTTAACTATAGAAATGATTAATTATCATCGAGATAAAATTCCTAATACAATGATATATTTTTAATTTTATTTACTATATTTTTATCAATTAGAATAAAATATCAGTGTTTAAAATTATATTTCTCTTAAGCTTATTTTTCTAATATTAATTGTGGATGGTTCTCTTTCCAGTATATGACATTTTTTATTTTTATGGTAATCTTTCAATTATATAATCTTCAATTTCATGGGTAGGAATATTATATGGAATAGATATTAAATATACCCCCGCTTTATCACAAGCATCTTTTTTCCATGAATCATTTTCTACTTGATTTAAAAATTCTTTTTCTGTTTTATGACAAAAATTGGGAAAAACATAATGTTGTATTCCATTATATTCAAATGCTATATTTAACTCTGGACAATATCCATCCAATTCCAAATTTCTACCAGTTTTTGGATTTTTGAGAAAATCAGGTCTAATTTTAACAAAATCTTTACTAAATATTTTTTGAAAAATGTCCCGGGATAATTTTTCCCCTTTAGACTCTTTTTCATATGGTTTTTTATTGTTATGTTTACTATTACTTTTACTATTACTATTTTCATTATTATATTCATTATCTTCAATAAATTTATTAATATCATCATTATCTAAATATTTTCTAATAGAATGATTGTTTGTCATTAAAGGTTTTAGACCAATAAATTCATATTTTTCATCTTTAAAAAATATTGATAATATTATCAATATAAAAAATATTAATATGATCCAATAAATCCATTTATAAGAATTTATCTTTAGTTCTATCATCTTTTTGTTATTCTATTAAATTTTTAGAAAAAATAAATAGATGACATTTTAAGATTTGAAAATTGTTTTTTTATTATCTGTTATAATTTTCATAAATTTTTCATAAGCTATTTTGGCTAGTTCTGTACAAGGACTAGATTGAGTAATACAACCAGATCTATAAATTAAAAATGTATGATGTAACTTTTGTGGTTTTCTAGAAATTTTATCTTTTAAATCCTCAGAAATTTCGAAAGATAAATTCACAGATACATGATGATTTACAGTATTATTATATTCTGCAGAAAAATTATCATTATTTGAAAAAATTTCATATATTTTTTGTCTATTTATTTCAAAATTTAATTTATAATTATAATTTATCTTTGCATAAGAAATATTAGAAATATTAAGATTTTCTTTAATAATATTATAATCTAAATTTTTTACAATATTGTTTAATTTTTCTATAAACAATTTATAATTGAAAAAATCTGTAGATAATCTTATAAAATATCTAGCTAAATATTTATTAATATCTTCTGGAAAATCATCAGGGTATTCTTTCGGAATAATAATAGAATTAATCTTTTCTATTTTCTCATTTTCAAAATCATTTGATAAAATATTTGTTTTTTCGATAACATTTAATTCTTTTCCAAGAATTTTTAAAGCTATCCAATCTAATGTTTTTTGAGTCTCTATTGGATTATTCTTTATTATTTCTAGAATTTTTTGTATATAAAATATATGTTTTATTATTATCTCAACAGTTTCAATAATCATTTCTTCAGAAGTAACACCACATATTTGAAATGTTTCCTTACAAAGTTTAAGATTAATTATCTTTTTTTTGGTATTTACATATATTATTATAGAGTTAGGAAATGATTTTGATGAAAATGAAGCCCCTCTAACAACATTTTTATAATTAGCAGAAATAATAATACCTGGAAATGTGGTTTTCATTTTTTTCTTTTTTACAATTTGCTCTGGAGGTATTACTTCTAACAGATAAAATAATTTGTCTATATTTATCTTAGTATTTAATCTTACTATAGAATTTATTGTTGATATTTTCAATGATTCAAATGGTATGGGGTTTTTTTCAGAATTATTATTTTTATATTCTAAATTAGATTTCTCTGTTTCTATCTGTTTTTCATATTCAATTTCCATATTAACTACATCAAATATTGTTTAATTGTTTAAACAATATTTTTTTTGAAATATCATTTTTGAACAAATGTTTAAAATAACAAATTCATATTTCCCCATATTTTAAGTCTTTCTTCTTTACTTCCAGGTTTTATAAAATGTATTGTAGATTTTCCAAATGTTTTTTCTAATTCTTCTTGTCTTTTTCTAATCTCTATTGAACTAGTAAAATCAAAAACTATATTGTCTTCTGCGGAGTATTTATCTTTGAAGGCTCTTGTAAAAGATACTTTAGAATTAACTGCTGATATAATTTTTTTCATATCTACGAATGGTAAAATAGATATTCCTTGCCAATCATTCATTTTTCCTTCTAATTCTATATCAAAATCAACAGGGTAATAATCTGATATTTCTGAAGAAACATCAATTAATTCAGAAATTTCTTTTGGTAAAATTTCTTTTGAGGATAAAGGCATTACAGAAAGTAATTGATAAATAGGATTAACTAATTCTTGTCCCGGAAAAGATTTGTAATCGATAATTTTTTCATTTGATTCTATATTTGAAGCAATTATTGAAATATCTGAAAATAAAGGAGAATGATAATATGGGTAAAACCAATTTGTGTTAACTTTTGAAGTTCCAAATTTATAATATCTGTAGTTCCAAAAAATTCCCTTTAAATATTCATATATCATAGATTCAATATTTTCCATAATATTTTCATCATTTTTTTTAAATTCATTTTTATACCATAATTTTCTAAATTTATTAAAATCTAAAGTTTTTATTTTAGAAGTTTGAAAATCTCCAATTCGTATTGTTTTTTCTATTAAAGAATTATCATATAATTTAGAAGGATATGTAAAATTTCTTGATGATTCATGATTTAATAATTCTTTTTCTTTTTCTTCTATTTTTAATAAAAAATTTGTCAAACTGACAATATCAATATCATCATTTAGAACAAACTTTCTTTTTTCTGAAGAATTATATAAATCTATCATAATATCTATAGATTTAGAATAATCTTCCAAAGATGGCATATGAGGTAAAAAATCATTCCCTAAGAAAAATGTTAATATTACAAAATCATCAATACTACCCATAGTTTCATTGATAATCTTACGAAATAAATTAATATCTATAATATCTTTATCTCTAACTAAAAAAATATTATCTAAAGGAGCTAATAGACTTAACATTATTAAATCAGCATCTAAACCATATATAACGTGATTTTTATTTCCAATAATTTGATTTTCATATCTTATAATATCCATTATTTTATGTTCACCTTCTCCTGGTACCATATGTGAAGAATATATAACTTTTTTTGGTAATTTTTGTTTATTATTTCTTATCCATTCTTTAATAAAATTATCTAAACGAAACATAAAATCTGTTCCTGGAGTTATATTGTTTGAATTAAATAAAATATCTTCATCTTTCTTTATTCTAAAGCGTCTAGATCTTTGTTGAACAATTTTGGCCATAGGAGCAACTCCATCAACAGCTATCATAAAAAGATCAGTTGGATCTAAATCTTTTAAAATAGTTAACAATCTTGATGAGATATTATCAAATAATTGATTCTCTAATTCTTTATCAGATAAATTTTTAATTTTATTAATTTTTAATTTATTATAATCTTTACCATATGCATATGTTTTTTGAGCCTCTTCATGAATGATAGAATTTGCATCTATCATTACAGATGAAACATTTTCTACATAATTTCTTCTTATTACATTACTAAATTTTTTAGGCCTAAGCCATTGTCCAACAAATCCTGGTATCCCCATATTTTTTATATAAGAGATACTTATAATTAAATTTCATTTTTTGATAAACTATTTTTATTTAAATTTTAGTTTTTTAATTAAAATGAATGATTTAATAAAAATAAATAATACAAGAAATACAATTACAGATAAATGTATTGTTTTAGATCTTGATGAAACTTTAGTATACTCTAATACAGATTTTTCAATATTAAATAATCTTAAAATCTTCAAAGATAAATCATTAAATGATATAAAATCTAGATCATATATATTAAGATTAGAAGATGCAATAACTCCTAAAGGTTATGGAGAAATATCAAATTTATGGGGAATAAAAAGACCACATATTAAAAATTTTTTAAATTTTTGTTTCAGATATTTTAAAGTTGTTGCTATTTGGTCTGCTGGGAAAAAAGAATATGTAGATCAACTAGTTAAAAATATTTTTATAGAAATAATAGGGTATCCCCACATTATATTTTCTTGGAATGAAATTAAACATATTAAAGATGGTAGTTTTACTAAAACATTACAAAAAATGATAGATTCTGTACCAGGTTTAGAAAAATATATGAATTTAGAAAATACATTAATTATAGATGATTTATTGCAAAATTTTACTGAAAATAAAGATAATGGTATACTTATACCTTCATATTCTCCATCTATGAATATAAAATCTTTGAGAGAAGATGATATTAGTTTACAACAATTCATTAGTTGGCTTCTTAAAGAAGATGTTAAAAATTCTAAAGATGTAAGATTGTTAAAAAAAGATGAAATATTTAAAATAGATAAAGCTAAATTAGAAGAAATAAAAGATTCAGATGTCCAAGAAAGTTTTATTAAAATAGTTCCATTTGAAAAAAATTTTAAAAATAGAATTTTAAGGCCTAATAATAATAATATTAAAGTTTAATTTTAGAAACATTATTTATATTTTATAATCTTTCAAGATTATAAAATATATAAAATTTTTAATTAAAACAATGGAATATTTACCAAATAATTTTCAAGATATTTTATTAGAAAATCTTAAAGATTTTGATCTAGCAAAATTAAGTTCTGAATCTAAATCTTATTCAGATATAAGTTTTCCTGATATATATTTAAAAGATCTAAATAATATAATGAATATAACAAGTTTAACAGAGGAATCATGGAAAGATATTAAAAATAATTCCAAATATATGGATGTTTTTATTAATTTAACAATAATAGATTCTTCAGGAACAAATGTAAAATCATTCAAAGAAATTCCTAATAATGTGTTTCCTAATTTAGTAAAATTTAATTTAGAAAGTAATAAATTAGCATCTTTTGAAGGAATTTCTGATAATGTATTTTCTAAATTGGAAGAACTTAATTTAAAAAGTAATCAAATAACTTCTTTTAAAGAAATTTCTGATAATGCGTTTCCTAAGTTGATAGAACTTAATTTAGAAAGTAATAAAATAACTTCTTTTAAAGGAATTTCTGATAATACGTTTCCTAAGTTGAAAAAACTTAATTTAAATTCTAATAGAATATCTTCATTGTTTAAAATTAAAGAAAACGCATTTCCTAATTTGGAAGAACTTAATTTAGAAAATAATAAAATAAAATCATTTATATTTATTGATAGTAATGCATTTCCTAAATTAAAAGTATTGGATTTAAATTTTAACGAAATAACATCTTTTGAAGGAATTACTAAAAAAACATTTCCTAATTTGGAAGAACTTAATTTAAATTATAATCGAATAGAATCATTAAGAATATTTAATAATAGGGGAATTTTTCCAAAATTAAAAAAACTTAATTTAAATTTTAATAGAATATCTTCATTTAAAATTATGAAAAACACATTTCCTAAATTAGAAGAACTTAATTTAGAAAGTAATAAAATAGAATCATTTAAATTTATTGATAGTGATGCATTTCCAAACTTGAAAAAACTTAATTTAAAGTACAATGAAATTAAATCATTTGAACTTTTTAATGAAATATTTTCAAACTTGATTTATCTTAATTTAATTGGTGGAAAAAAACTAGCATTTAAAGGAGTTTCTTTATTAAATTTCCCTAAATTAGAAGAACTTCATATACTTGATAATCAAATTGGTGATATTTATAAACCTGTTGGTGATTTAAAGTTTAAATTATTATATGGTCATTGATTTGAAAAAACTAACTTTAATTATTGAAATAAAAAATGATTATTATTAAAAAGAATTTAAATTTTTATAAAAACTCTTCAAGTATTACTAAAATAAATTTTTCTTTTTATAAAATTCGATAATGGATTGTTATTTTGAAATCTATAATTCAATTATAATTGCTGAAAAATGAAAGAAAATAAGGGAAATAAGGAGAATATTTAAACAAAAAATATTTTATTTGATATCAAATAAAATATGTTTATGAAAATAAATTTTAAAAAACAAAAAAATGGATTGCAAATTATTATATATTGAAATTCTTAAAAAATGTGTTTTAGATACTATTTATGGTTCTAAACATATAAATGGAACAGGAGAAATAATTGATAAAAAAGCTAATGATATGGAAATATTAGAAGGAAAATACTGGCCTTCAAGAGCTCACAGTATGTTAGGCATTAAAAGAATTGATAATATTCAAGAAATGTTTGATTATGTGATAAATAATAAAATTGAAGGTGATTTATTAGAAGCTGGTGTGTGGAGAGGAGGTGCTGCAATTTTTATGGCTGGTTTAAATAAATGTAATAATCAGAATAGAAAAATATTTGTTGCAGATTCATTTGAAGGACTTCCTAAACCTGATTCAAAATATGAAAGTGATATTAATGATATACATCATACACTGTCATTTTTAGCAGTAAGTCTAGAAGATGTTAAATCTAATTTCAAAAAATATAATTTATTAGATGATAATGTAATTTTTATTAAGGGATTTTTTGAAAATAGTTTAAAATCTGACTATATAGAAAAGTTGGCCATTCTCAGAGTTGATGGAGATATGTATTCATCTACAATACAAGTTTTAGATAATCTTTATGATAAAGTTTCTAAAGGAGGAGTTATAATAATTGATGATTATGCACTTAAAGGTTGTAAAGATGCTGTAGATTATTTTAGATCAAATAGAAATATAAATAGTAAAATGATTCAAATAGATTGGACTGGAATGTATTGGATAAAAGAATAAGATATAATTTTAAAAATTATTATGATTGAGATAAATTTTTTATAACTTTAAAAGAATAAGATATAATTTTAAAAATTATTATAATTGAGATAAATTTTCTATAACTTAAAAAAGAAAATGGAAAATGGTGAAACTTCATCAGATACTCAAAATATTGAAATATATTTAGAAAATCTTAAATTATATGATTATAAAAAGAAATCTCCAATTAAAATTTCACCAAGATCTAATTTGAAAAATGAAATAAGAAATAAAAACCTTGATTCTTTAAACGAAGCAATAGAAATTTTTAAAGCATTTGTTCCAATGTCTGAAGATTTAGCTTTAAGATCTATAGAAAATTATAGAATTAAAGAAGCAAAAAAAATATTAACTGCAATGAAAAAATTTGTAGAAGTGATAGATGAAAAAATTTTTGTTGATAAATCATTATACTCTTTAAAGATAGAAGAATTAAGAAATAAACTGCAAAGCATTACATAAATTTTAAATTTAAAAAAATCATTTCTATATAAAAATATAGAAATGAAAAATTATTCAAAAGATGGAGAAAATTTATTGTTAGTAGTTATTTTTATTATTACAATAATTATAATAATATGGATATTTTGGGAATTAATAGAAGGGGATAGAACTACTAGTAAAACAGGTGAAAAATGTTCTTCAGATAATGATTGTGCTGGAGGAAATTATTGTGGTGGAAATTTTGCATGTGTACAAGGAAGGAATGGAGGAACACAAGGAACAATATGTACAACAAATGATAATTGCGAATTTGGGTTTAAATGTTTAACAATTCCTGTAAATCCTACACCATTTACAAATGGACAAACATTTAGTTTTTGTTCTAGATAATGTTTAAATTTTTTTAAATATTCATATCTTCTCCTGAACCAATAATCTTATCAACAAATTTTCTGGAACTAATATAATTTTTGAATCTAATTTTTTTATTGAATTTGGTAATTCTAATTCAATAAAATCTATAAAATTCGAATCTAATGTATATATGGGATATTCATATTGATAATGTTTTTTTAAAAATTTATAATCTTTATATTTTTTCGTTTTTATTGAATTTTTTTATCAATAAAAGAATAAACCATGAGACTTAATCCAATACATTAAAGACTCAATGAGTCTTTAATGTTTTTCAAAAAAAATGATTTTCGAAAATATAATATTTATTTCTCTAAATAAAACAATATAGAAAAAATGGAAAATTTACCATCAGAACTAATCCTTAAAATATTTGATTCTTTCGAAAAAGAAAAAGATATTATCAATATAATTACTACATTTGAAAATTATGAAGATATATTCATTGAATATTTTGATTCATATAAAAATCGTTATAATATTAATAAGTTGATGTATGAAGCATCATTACATAATAATAAATATCTAGTTGAATTTTTCATAGCTAAGGGATCTGATAATTGGAATGAGGGAATGATAGGGGCCACGAAAGGTGGCCATAAAGATTTAGTTGATTTTTTTATCAATAACGGAGCTAATGATTTTACTATTGGAATGTTAAATGCGGCATTTTGCGGCCATAAAGAGCTAGTTGAATTTTTTATAGCTAAGGGATCCAATTTTTTGAGTTTGGGACTGAGACATGCAGCATTTGGAGGTCATAAAGATCTCGTTGATTTTTTTATTGATAAAGGAGCTAATGATTGGAATTTAGGAATGATGGGAGCGGCAGAAGGTGGCCATAATGATCTCGTTAAATTCTTTATTGGTAAGGGAAACATTGATTGGAATTGGGGAATGGAAGGGGCAGCGAAAGGTGGCCATAAAGATTTAGTCAAACTTTTTGTAGATAAAGGAGCAAATAATTTGAATTGGGGAATGAGATGGGCAGCAAAAGAAGGTCATAAAGATCTAGTTGAATTGTTTATCCATAAAGGGGCTAATGATTTTGAACGTGGAATGATAAAGGCATCAGAAGAAGGTCATAAAGATATAGTTGAATTTTTAATCAATAAAGGAGCTAATGATTTTAATGAGGGAATGAGTAGGGCAGCAGAAGGTGGTCATAAAGATCTAGTTGAGTTTTTAGTTGATAAAGGAGCTGACAATTGGAATGAGGGAATGAGTAGGGCAGCAGAAGGTGGTCATAAAGATCTAGTTGAATTTTTAATCAATAAAGGAGCTAATTATTTTAATGAGGGAATGATAGGGGCAGCAGAAGGTGGCCATAAAGATCTAGTTAGATTTTTTGTAGATAAAGGGGCAGATTATTCGATAATTAAAGATGAAGATGAATTTTTAATCAATAAAAGAGCTAATTATTTTAATAAAGTAATGAGAATGGCAGCAAGAGGTGGCCATAAAGATCTAGTTAAATTTTTTATCACTAAAGGAGCTGATGATTTGAATTGGGGAATGAAAGGTGCGGCAGAAGGTGGCCATAAAGATTTAATTAAGTTTTTTGTCGATAAAGGAGCAAGATGAATATGAATATGAATATGAATATGAAAATTAAAATGATAACTATAATGAATTATCATCAAGACTTGATTGAATTTTTTATCTGTAATAGAACAAATTATAAGACTGAAAATGATACATTAAAGACCCATTGAGTCTTTAATGTTTTTCAAAAATGATTTTCAAGAGATAAATTTTTATTTCTCTCACTAAAACAATATAGAAAAAATGGAAAATTTACCAGTAGAAATAATCCTTAAAATATTTGATTCTTTCGAAAAAGAAATAGATATTATTAATTTAATTACTACATCTGAAAATTATGAAAATATATTCATTCAATATTTTGATTCATATAAGAATCGTTACAATATTAATAAGTTGATGTATGAAGCATCATTACATAATAATCAATATCTAGTTGAATTTTTTATCAATCAGGAAGCAGATGATTTTGAACACGGAATGATAGGGGCAACGAAAGGTGGGCATAAAGATTTAGTCGATTTTTTTATCAATAAAGGAGCTAATAATTTTACTATTGGAATGTTAAATGCGGTATTGAGTGGCCATAAAGAGCTAGTTGAATTTTTTATTGATAAAGGAGTTAATGATTGGAACTTGGGAATGAAATTGGCAGCACTTGGAAGTCATAAAGATCTAGTTGAGATTTTTATCAATAAAGGAGCTAATGATTTTAATGAGGGAATGAAAATGGCAGCATCTGGAGGTCATAAAGATCTAGTTAAATTTTTTATCACTAAAGGAGCTGATGATTTGAATTGGGGGATTAGAGGTGCAGCAGCAGGCGGTCATAAAGATCTAGTTGAATTTTTTATTGAAAAAGGAGCTAATAATTGGAATGAATGTATGGAATTGGCAGCAATATGTGGTCATAAACATCTAGTTAGATTTTTTGTAGATAAAGGAGCAGATTATTCGATAATTAAAGAACTGTATGATTGTTATAAAGATCTAATTTAATTTTTTTATCAATAAGAGAATAAATTATAAGACCAAAACAGATACATTAAAGACCCATTGGGTCTTTAATGTTTTTCAAAAATGATTTTATAAATTTTTATTTCTCTTAATAAAACAATAAAATGGATTTACCAACAAAAATAATCCTTGAAACATTTGATGGTTTTGAAAAAGAAAAAGATATTATCAATTTGATTACTACATCTAAAAATTATGAAGATATGTTCATTAAATATTTCTATTTATATAAGAATCGTTACAATATTAATAAATTGATGTATGAAGCATCATCACATAATAATCAAGATCTAGTTGAATTTTTTATCAATCAAGGAGCAAATAATTGGAATTCTGGAATGATAATAGCAGCAGAACGTGGTAATAAAGATCTAGTTGAATTTTTTGTCCATAAAGGAGCACATAATTGGGATTTTGGAATGATATGGGCTACAAGAGGAGGCCATGAAGATTTAGTTAAATTTTTTGCTGACAAGGTAACTAATAAATTATTTATTAATATGGCAATGGGATATGCAGGAGAAGGCAATAAAGATCTAGTTGAATTTTTTATCAGTAAAGGAGCAGACGATTGGAATTTTGGAATGAGAGGGGCAGCAAGAGGAGGTCATGAAGATCTGATTGAGTTTTTTATCAATAAAGGAGCAGACGATTGGAATGTTGGGATGAGAGGGGCAGCAGAAGGTGGTCATAAAGATCTAGTTGAGTTTTTTATTAATAAAGGAGCAGACGATTGGGATTTTGGAATGAAAGGGGTAGTATTAGGAGGTCATAAAGATCTAGTTGAGTTTTTTATCAATAAAGGAGCCAATGATTTTAATGCAGGAATGAAATTGGCAGCTAAAGGTAGTTATAAGGATCTCGTCAAATTCTTTATTGATAAAGGAGCAGATGATTTGAATGAGGGAATGAAATGGGCAGCACTTGGAGGTCATAAAGATCTAGTTGAATTTTTTATTGATAAAGGAGCTAATGATTTTAATGAGGGAATGAAATGGGCAGCAGGAGGTGACCATAAAGATCTAGTTAAGTTTTTTATTATTGATAAAGGAGCAGAATATCCGACAATTGAAGATGAAGATGAATATTAACTATATCTTATGAAATTCAGATATATTCATTCAATATTTTGATCTATAGAAATTTTTTTAATTTTAGGAAAATATTAAAAATATATACTATATTTAATATAGTATATATATCGACCTCGATGGGACTCTAATCGTCTTTAAAAGTATTTTAATTTTTAAATTATATACCTTTTCATTCTCTTTAGGAAATAGGAATTTCTTGTCTAACATACTTAATGTATAGAAGTTTTTAGAAAATTATTTAATATAATAAGATATTATATTATCTGGATTAAAATATATATAACTATCTGGATCAAAAAATATATAACCTTCTGGGAGAAGGCGATATGTCTTTCCAATTATCATATTATTATTGTCCCGTATGTAAGTATCGGACAATGGAATATATTTATCCATTTGGATTTTTTATATCAATGATATTTATTTTTTATAAATATCATTTTTTAGAATTTTAGTAAATATTTAATTTATTGTCACAACAAACCTAGGAAAAGATTAAGGTGGAAGAATTGTTAGATATGTTATAGTGGAAGCTCCGGATCCTGTCGGAACTTTTGCACCAACTGGTTGCAAAGTTGATAATGCTCCCAAATGACTTAAGAATCCAGGTGGAGTATCTGGGAAAGCTGTATCCATCGATATATCATTGGTATTTGCATTAACTATTATAGATTGAAAAACAGCAGATGCCCCGTGAGCTAGTTCTAATGCTACAGTATTATTCTCAAATCTTGGTGCAGTCGGATCAGAATTTGCACCAAATGGAGGGTCTCCAGTTATTGTAGAATTATTTGTAAGTAAAACTGCCTGAAAACTATGACTCATAAATCTAGCTCCTGGAACTGCTAAAACAGATCCACCTTCCAATCTTGCTCCAGTTACATTACTAAAGAAATCTCCAAAAGGAACAGATACTCTTGCACCATTACGAAGTTTTAAAGGTTGTGCGGCGAGAGAAACTATAGTAAATGCTAAATCCTCAGAAGCACTGGAATTATATTCAAAAAATGCTCTTGGTCCTAAAATTGTTTGATACCAAGCAGTTCCAGTAAATGCAGGAGCGTTAAATAATTGTCCTGTAGTAACATTTGGTTTATACCAATCTTTATGTCCTACATGGATCATATTACCACACATTACTGAATGCTCTATCTCAGTAAAACCTCCAGTAGATCCAGTAGTAAATGTTTCTTCGGTATCGAAATGAATTCCCCCCCATTCAAATCTATTTTGATTTGTTACAATTCTCGATTTGCATGTTGATATTGTTACACAAGGTTTAATAAAGAAACCTTCACCTGCTTCTATTTCTTCATTCATACATAATTGATCTTCTAAGAAAAGAGTATTATTTGATCCTCTACATATACAATGTTCTGTTTGTTTACCATCTTTATATTGAAAAACTAAACGATCACCTTTTCTAACTCCATCATAATTTGGATTCATAATACCAGAAACAGATATACAATCTCCACATTTAGATATATTAAGACACCAAGGTCCTAAACCTCCTACTTTAGCACAATATTGCTGATCGAATTGTCTTCCATTACACCATTGACCCATTTTATGAATATAACCAACTCCATTAAATGCCCTTAGATCACCAGTAATTCTTACTGTTTTTACATCCCCACAAAAATTTTCATTAATTGTATGAGATCCAGATTTTAGAATTACATGATAACCTTCTTCATCATTTTTCATACTACAAAGAGCTTCATCAATATCGCAACATTCTTTTGAAGGAACAAAAATGGTATGCAATCTAAATTTACTACCTACTTCTTTCCTACAGTTAGGAGGCCACTTACTTTTTTGTTTTTTACAACTATCACATTTATTACATTTACCACAACCTCCGCAACTTCCATGACCTCCGTAATCTGATCTTTCAGAAAATCCCTTAGTTCCACAACAAGGGGCTTCATCAAAACCCGATTCAGGGCTATTACAAGAAACTCTATTTGAATCACAATTATTAAAATCATCTCTAACTCGATTTCTAGATTGACTCCTTTTCTTAAAGGGACTGTGAGATCTAGATCTATCTGAAACTTTTCTTCTACAAGGACTACATGAATCTCTTCTTTTAGGACTCCTTGATTTTCGTGGATTTCTTAATGGACTTCTTGATTTTCGTGGATTTCTTCCTCTAACACAATCTCCAATACTTTTATTTTTTCTAAATATTCTAAATCCATCATTATTGTTAAAATTGTTATCATGTGACATTTTTTCTTTTTAAAAAGAAAAAAAGAATAAAAAATTATTCACTAAAATTTAACAAATATTCAAAAATCACCTAAATACTAAAATTACCCTGCAAATAATAAAGCAATTTTTTCTGTTGTTTTTTGTATTAAAATTTTTCTCAATTCCTTTTTTTCTTTATTTTTTTCAAGATATTTATTAATTTTTAATTTATAAAGTTCATCCTTGTATACTTTTTTATCTTTGAAAAGAATTATAATTTTTCTAAAATGTAAACTACCTTTATATAAAATTGTCATTTTTAGAATATTATTTGTATGTATATTATTTTGTAATATACTTCTATTAAAAAAATCTAAAGCATTATAAATATTTTTTCCTTCATATATAAAATATTTAAAAGACTTTATATAAGTTTCTATAATTATATTATAAAGTTTTTCATTTTTTTCAGGATTAATATCTATATCTATTTCCCTCATTGTTTATTTTTTGATAAGAAATAATTACTTAAAGATTTTCATTTTTAACACTTTAAATTAATAATTATTAAGATAAAAAACATATTTTGAAAAATAAATTTTAAATTTAAAAAAATAAATCAAAATAAATTTAAAGTATATTTTTCTATTCTAAAAATGGAAAATTTATTTCAAGAAAATTTTACAAAATCATTATTTTCATTAGCCTCAAAATTAGTAGAAACAATTTCAGAGATAGAACCTGAGATTATTAAAAATAATGAAAATTTAAATGAAGATTTTAATATCCCTATAAATGATGAAATAAGATATGATACTAAAAAACAAAAAATAGTAGGTACATATCATATTAATATTGATATATCTGGAATACATGAACTTATAATGAAAAATTATGATGATCATAATTCTACTAAAAAACAAGGAATATTTGCAAATATAGATGTATTTAAAGATAGAATTAAGGAAACCCAATCAATTATAGATAGAAAAGAATGTGTTAAATGTTTATGTAATTTATATCAAGATTTAAAAAATATTGAAAAAAATAAAGAAAATTATTTAAATAAGACATTGAAATTATTAGAAAAATATGATAAACTTAAACCTACTAAAAAATGTAATTTTTTTGAAAAAAATAAGGAAATTGAAAAAATATCGAATCCTGAATTAGAATTTATAATTAAGAATTATTTAGTACAGGCTGGGGAATTTTTTCCAATAGATATAATTTTAAATAATACCAATTTAGATAAATGTAAATATTGTGGAAATAAATTAATTCTCATAACTAATTTAGATGGAATCAGACAATGTTCTAATTGTGATGTAGAATATCGTACAATTATTCAAAATTCAAATGATGAAGAAATTTCTGTTAAAATTAATACTAAAGATAATAATTATAAAGATAGAAAGAATTTTCAAATTAAAATTATAATATTTCAAGGAAAGCAAGATATTCGAATTCCTGATGATTTAAATAAAAAATTAGATAACCATTTTAAAAATGTTAATCCAGATATGATTGGTGAAAAAATAAGAATTAAACAATTAAATAAATATGGAATGAGAGGTAAAACTTCTATTAGATTAATGAGAGAAACTCTAAGTAAACTAGGTTATCAAAAATATTATAAAGATGTATATTTAATATGTAGGCAATATTGGGGATGGAAATTAAACGATATTTCTAATCTTGAATTAGAATTATTAAATGATTATGACACTTCACAGAAAATAATAGAAAAATATAAAGGACGTAGAAAATCCTGTTTAAACGTAGAGTATAGATTATATAGACATTTAGAAAAAATAGGTTATGATTTAGATCCTTTCTATTTTAATCTTATGAGTACAAAAAATTCTCTAGAATATCACGAAAAAATATGGAGAAAAGTTTGCTCAGATTTAAAATGGGATACTCCAAAACCTTTAATAATATAAAAATGAAAATTTTTTTATGTTTTTCAAAGAAAACATAAAATGGAATTTGAAAATATTATAGAATATGAAAATAAAATAACTTTCAACTTTAAAGGTAAAATAAATACGGCTAAAAAATTGTTAGATATTATTATTGGTAGAATTCCTACTATGGCAATAGATATAGTTGAGATAGAAACAAATACAAGTTCTACACAAGATGAAATTTTAACACAACGATTAGCTTTGACACCTATTTTTAAATCAAAATCTGATTTAGAAAAATATTCTTTTTTTGATAAGTGTGAATGTTCTATTGATGATGAATTAAATAAATGTGAAAAATGTTCAATTGAATTTTTTTTAGATTTTTCAAATTCTGGAGAAGACGATTTATATATTCTTAGTGATAATTTAACTCCAAAAAATATGTTAATTAAATCTATTATAATATGTATACTTCCTTCTAATAGTAAAATAAAAGATAAAAATAAAATAAAACTAAAAGCATATGCAAAAAAAGGTATTGGAAGTGTAAACTCGAAATGGAGTGCTGTAGGAACTTCTTGGTATTCTATAAATGAAAATGGTACCTTTCTTTTTACTGTAGAACCTGTTGGATCCTTGAAAGGAAGAGATATTCTTGATATTGCTAAGGAAATTCTTAAAAATGAATTAAATTAAGTTTTTTCATTTTTTTTAACCTAGAATAACTTAATTTAATTCTGTTTCAGAAGATAATTTAGCTATATCTTTATCTTTTAAATTTTTCTAACAAGATTCCTTGAAAAAAATCTGGTAAATATTCCATTTTTATATCTAGTTTTTATTATATTTTAAATTAGGAAAACTTAATTTAAAAAAAAGGATTTTTTAATAATAAGTTTTCCATTAGGAAACTCTATCCATTCATTGGATTCAGAAATCTTTTCTTTCAACCATCCATTAGTATTAAATCCTATAGCATTTTTTTCAATACATAAATCTATAAGTTCAAATATATCCTTATTTTCATAATGGTTTATATCATTGAAATAACTATCATAATCGTATATACAAATATATTCTTTATTAATTACTGAAACCTTTTTTTCTCCAATCTTCGTTTTAATTTTTTTTATCTCATTATCATTAAAAACTTCTTCTATTTTCTGAAAATTTTCTATGGTTATTTCTTCATGATCTTCTTGAATATCACTATCAACTTTCATATCTTTATGAGAATATTCTGTGTAAACAAAATGAGGTTCAACAACATATGAATTAATTTTTAATAATTGTTTTAATAACCAATAATCTATTCCATTTTTAATTCCTTCTTTTTCTATAATTTCTAAAAGCATCTTAGCACAATTTTTTGATATTATATATCCAAACATTCCTCCTATACAGCTATTTAATTTTTTATGATTATCAAATTTTTTGATTTTATAATCATTTGACTCAATATTATGAAAACTTTCTTCTCTTTTATTTCTCCAAAAACTTAATCCTAAAAATATAAGATCAATTTTCTTTGTATATTCTATTGTTCTACATAAAGAAAGAATTTTTTCAGAAAATTTTTTTGATAATAATATATCATCTTCAAAAATTATGTAATAATTTATACTATTTTCAGAAATTAATTTTTTCCACAATTCTATATGGCTTAATGCACATGCAATAAAAGTTCTTCTATTATTAAAATCATTACCTTCAAAAATTTTAAATTTTTGATAATTTATAACTAAATCTTTTCCATTGATTGCAGAAAATTTATTAATATTATCCCATTTATTAGTTAATTTTTTACTAATTTTTCTCCATCTATCTTTTCTTCTATCCAAATTAATAATATAAATTGGAAATCTAATATTATAGATTATTTTTTCCACAATAGGTACAAGAGATAATTTATTTATATATTTTTTTTTCATCTCTCTTATAGTATCTATATTTTTTCCCCAAAAATTGTTTTTTATACTATTCTCGATAACTTCTGCATAATTCTCTTTATCTATTCTTATAAAAGAATTAGAATCAATATATTTTTCTAAATTTGGACAACCATAATAAAAACACAACGTTTCTGAGATAATAGGGTTTATTATTTTTTCAGAGAGATAATAATTCAAATAATTTTCTTCAAATGCTATTGTATATTTGTAATTTTTTAATGCTTTCTCTTTATCTTTTACATCAAAAAAATCTATTTCAATTCCTGGAATTTTTAAAGATTTTATAAAATTATCTTTTTCTGAATATATTACCGAAGATATAATTGATTTTTTTTCTAATAATATATCTGAGAAAAAATCAATTATAGGAATATTAAATAATCCTTTTGAAAATATATGAGAATAAAGAAAGTTTCCGTTTAATGATGAAAAATTAGTTTGAATATATATTGTTTTTGTTTCATTATAATCTCTTGATGTATTTCCTAAAATTAAATTATATTCTATATTTTCCTCATCATTTTCTTCATTACAGGATATAATTTTTATTTTCCTTTTAAGAAATTCATTTATATAAAATTCTTCTAATATTCCATAAACTCTCACAATTATCATGTTTATTTTGAATGTTTTTTAAATGTTTAAAAAACATGAAGATTATTTATTTTGTAAAATTTACATTTCCTTCAAAATCAATATTGATACTGTCTGGACCACTGTGAAGTTTAAATATTTCTAAATCTAAATTACTAATTTCTTCTCTAATAGAATTATTAAAATGCATAAATTCATTATCATTTTTAAAAATAAACTTGGCACCTTGAATATTATTAATAATATTTTCAAATCTTATTACAACGTATTTTAAATAAATACCTCTAGTACCAAGTTTAAACATTTCATATGTTGATTTTAATCCAACTATTGAGAAACTAAGTATTGTTATCGAATTACTTATTGATTCACTTAATGAGGCTATTATCCCAATAGTTATCGCAATAGCTACAACAGCTATTGTTACAAATATATTTGCTAATCTAAAAAAATTAGCTGATTTTGCTACCTGAGTTTTTCTTATATTTAAAGATCTTTCTGTTTCTTCTAATAATTTGTATCCATTAGAATTTTTAAATGATATAGATGTATTCTTTTCTTTATTTCCAACAAAACTTGGAGAAGAAGGAATTTCTATTCTAACTTCTTTATTTATATTTTCTTTTAATTTTTCTCCTTTATTTATATTTCTTAATCTATGAGGTAAATGATTTTCCATGCCTTTTATTAAACTTTTTTAAATACTATTTAAACTTTTCTAGATTTTATTTATTTAAATATTCAAAATAATATTTTGAATATTTTTAAGTTGTTTATTATTTACATTAGAGATATATAAAAATATTATAATTTCTATTTTAAAAATGATTTTTCAAACTTAATTTTTAAATGATAAAATTAAAATATCATTTCAAATTAATTCTAATCTCGAAGAATTTCGCGGGAAAAAATGGTTGATAAAAATAATTTAATTCCAGGGAAAAATGATTATTCTAATGAGGAAAAAATAAAAATAGCAAATATTTTAAATATTGAAAATACAAATTCATGGTATATTACAGATTCAGTTAAAGAAGATAGTTTATATATGATTCATTATAATGTTGGTGTAGATTTAAATAAATGGGGTCATTTAAGAGGAACCATTGTTGATGTTAAGAAAAAGAAAATAGTGTTAAAAATTTTTGACAATTTTTCAACAATAAAGAGAGATGTTATAAATATCAAAGATTTTAATTTAAATGATAAAGATCAATATAATTTTACATATAATTTTGATGGTGTATTTATTAGAATTTTTAAATACAATGAAAAAGTATTTGTTTCAAGTTATAGAAAATTTGATATTTCAAGATCAAGATGGGGAAATTCAAAGTATTTCAGGGAGATATATAAGTCACTTAATGCTCCAGATCCAGATACTTTATTTGATAAAAATGTAAAAAATTCTTCATATTGTCATATATTTATGATAGTTGATCCAGATATTATCTATGTTACTAAAGAAAAAATAAATAAAGGATATTTAGTTCATATTGATACAATAAATATAAATAATAAATTTACTAATGAATGTAAATGGATCCCTCCTAAAAATAAAATTACCAATAATTTAGAAAATTCAAAAAAGAATAATTTAATTTATACTCCTTTAAAACTTTCTATTGAAGAGGTAAATAATCATTTAAAATATGGATTTTATCCTGAAGCTAATTTAGAAAATACTGATATTAGATTATTTCCAGGAGAATCTATTGTATTAACTATAAAATCTTCTAATGAAACTAAAATTATTAAAATAGTGTCTACTTCATATGAATGGAGAACAGATATTAGAGGAGGAAATCCTAACCTTTATAACAGAATGTTTATTTTAATTGATTCATATAGAAATATAACAAATAGCAACTTACTTAAATATTATGACTATCCAAACCTTCTTAATATTCCTATTGAAGAAATTGTAAAATATTTTAAAGATAATAAACAAGTTAGTTGGCCAATTGGTGAAAATAATAATGAATTAGATTTGTTTTACAATACATGGGGTTGTTTTATTATGAGTGTTCCTTTAGATAAACAAAATGAAGTATTAACTTTTTACAAAAGATTTATTGAAGATAAAAAAGAATTAATAAGATGGATAAAATGTTTAGTACTTACTCCTGATATAAGTGATCCTACTATTTGTAATTATGTAAAAAGTATTATTATAGAAATTAAAGAAACTATAAAGAGAGAAAATGATAAAAGTATGGATTATATTATTACAAAAGTGATAAATTCTATAAGCGGATTTAAATTATATAATTGTATTAAGAATAATAAAGAAAGGAATAAGAAATAAATATTCAGGAAATTAATTAAACTATTATTTCTTTATATATTTTATATAAAGAAATTAAAATGATATTTTAAATTTTCGTAATACTTATTAAATCAGGATCTGGTAAATCCTCTAATTGGATTAAATCTTAACTCAATTTTTTTTAATTTGGGAAATATTTCTTCTTGAATGAATCCTTTATATGAAGATATTAGATTACCCCATAAATCAAGTTCTTTTAACTTATGAAATATTTTTCCAGATAATTCTTGAAATGAAGATATGTTATTATCATCTAACTTAAGTTTTTCTAAATTAGGAAATATTTCTTCAGATAATCCTTGAAATGAAGTTATTTGATTATTAGTTAAAATAAGTTCTTTCAAATTAGGAAATGCATTTTCAGGAATTCCTATAAATGAAGTTATTTCATTATAAGATAAATCAAGTTTTCCTAAATTAGGAAATATTTTTTCAAATAATCCTTCAAATGAAGATATTTGATTATTATTTAAATAAAGTTTTTCCAAATTAGGAAATGTTTTTACTGATAATCCTTCAAATGAAGATATTTTATTACTAATTAATTTAAGTATTTCTAACTTAGGAAATATTTTTCCAGATAATCCTTCAAATGAAATTATTTGATTACCATCTAAATTAAGTTCTGTCAAATTAGGGAATATTTTTCCAGATAATCCTTGAAATGAAGATATTTTACTATCACCTAAATAAAGTTCTTTTAAATTAGGAAATATCTTTCCAGATAATCCTTGAAATGAAGATATTTGATTACTATATAAATAAAGGGTTTCTAACTTAGAAAATGTTTCTCCAGATAATCCCTTAAATAATTTTTTAAATGAATATATTTTATTACTATTTAAATTAAGTATTTTCAAATTAGGAAATATTTTTCCAGATAATACTTGAACTGAAGTTATTTCATTATTATATAAATCAAGTTCTGTTAAATTAGGAAATATTTTTACTGATAATCCTTCAAATGAAGTTAGTTTATTTCCAATTAAATTAAGTTTTTCTAAATTAGGAAATATAACAGGTGATAATCCTTCAAATGAAGATATTTGATTATTACCTAAATTAAGGTATTCTAACTTAGAAAATACTTTTCCAGATAATCCTTTAAATGAAATTAGTTTATTACTATTTAAATCAAGTATTTTTAGATTAGGAAATATTTTTTCAGATAATCCTTCAAAGGAAGTTATTCTATTATCAAATAAATGAAGTTCTTCTAAATTAGGAAATATTTGTCCTGAAAATATTTCAAATGAAGATATTTGATTACCATATAAATAAAGTTCTTTTAAATTGGGAAATGTTTCTCCAGATAATCCTTCAAATGAGGATATTTGATTATATTTTAAATCAATTTTTTTTAAATTGCGAAATGTTTCTCCAGATAATCCTTCAAGAGAGGTTAGTTTATTACTACGTAAATTAAGTTCTTTTAACTTAGGAAATATTTTTCCAGATAATCCTTCAAGAGAGGTTATTTTATTATCGTTTAACCAAAGTTCTTCTAATTTAGGAAATATTTCTCCAAATAATCCTTTAAATAATTTTTTTAATGAAGATATTTTATTACTATTTAAATTAATTATTTTCAAATTAGGAAATATATTACCTGATAATCCTTCAAATAATTTTTTTAATGTAATTATTTTTTTATTATTTAAATTAAGTTCTTCTAAAGAAATTATATCTGTTATTTCTAATATTTTATTATATTGTCCTATATTAAATATTTCCTTTAAATTAAATAAATTTTTCATTTTATTTAACTTGGAATTACTAAATTGAATATTATCATAATATTCTGATTCAGATGATAATTTAGCTAAATCTCCATCTTTTAAATTTTCTAATAAAATATCTTGGAAATAATCTTCTAATTTTTCCATTTTTATATTTTATTTTTTTATTACATTGTAATCATTTTTTAAAAAATATTTAGAAGACTTTATAAATTAGGAAAAATATAATCTGCTTGATTTAAGACATGGCTTTTTATTTTATTAGTTCAGGAAAGGAGTTTTTTTATTCTTTTACGATTTAATTCTATTAATTTTACTTTATCGTTAGGAATTTCTTCTATTTTATAAGTTATTGGCCTTATAGAATTAATTGGCTCTATTAATACTGTTGTAAACCAATCTTTTGAAAAATAGAAAACTGTTATGAATACTATAATTGCTATGAAAAATAACTCTGAAATATTAAATTTTTTGTCTAATTTATGCAACATAAAAACAACAGTAGTTGATATTACAATACTTAAAGAAACAAAGTCAAAATTATCTGGTTTTTTACATTCTATTATTTCAGGGGTTTTTTCTGTAGTTATTGAATCATTTAAAGCTAATTTTAAACTTTCCATAGTAGTATCTAAATCCATTTTAAAAATATCTCTAGGAGTTACATCTTCTAAAAAAGAACTTATTTTTTTATTAGAAGACATTTTTAACAATATTTTTTTAATTATTATTTTTTTTTAAAAAAATAATAATGTCTTCAGTAAATATAATAAATAATACATATTATGATGAGATAGATTTAACAAAAGAAGATGGTGAAGATTTTGTAGATACAGATGATGAAACTTTACAAGAGATTCAGAGAAGAGAAGAATTTCCTCAAGATATTCAAGGAAAAAAATTATCTAATAAATTAAAAGAATATGGAATAGAAGAAAAAGATAGAAGAGAATATATTACTATAGCTAGAAATATGAATGATTATAAAATTATTAATATGAATACATTGGCCTTTTCTATGATTTTATATCATAAAAACAAAATAGATCCTGATGATTTTTCAAAAAAAAATATAGATTTATTCAATAAAGAATTTGAAAAAAATAAGGAAAAATTTTTAAATAAACATTTTATTAGTGATCCTTCTTATATTAATAATAGTAAAAGTTCTTTATTGAGATATATTAAAATGATTAAGATTAAATGACAAATAATATTATTATTATTAACTTATGATTTTATAAATCAAAAATGATTTATAAAATATATATTTTAAAAAACGAAAAGATATGAATTCTAATTTAAGAAAATTATTAAACGATGTATCAATTGAGGGTAAACAAAAAACTTATTATGACTTTATTAATAAAAAAGACCTATGTATAAATGATTCAAAATATACTACTTTTTGGGAAGAATATTGTGAATTAGTTAATAATATGGAAGAAAAAGAAAAAACAGATCTTTTTATTGGAGAAAAAATAAATATTTATACCCCTGTAATAAGTGATTTTACTTTTAAATTTAAAAAAGTTGATAAAGAGAATTATGATTTTTTTTCTAATAACTTTTCTATATTTAAGTTAATTAAATTATATCAAATTACATTAAAAGAAATATTAAACATGAAAAATAATGAAAATTTAATATGTTGTGTATTGGAAAATCCAGATAAAGAATATTATGAAAATTTTGAATTAATAAGACATAGATTTATATTTCCATATTGTTGTACAAATATAGAAATTCAAAATAATAGAATTTTAACAAATCTGATAGATAAACTTAATAAAAATAGAATAATACATGATTTAAAGGGAAAAGTAAATGATGATTGGAATGACATAATTAAACAAATACCTAAAGAAGGTGCATTTCCAATGTATTTTAGTTCCATAAAATCAGGGGAATTACCTTTAACATTTTCATTTGCTATTCCTGATATTACTGATATTATTGATGAAAATTGCCATGAAAATTATTTTTTAAATAATAATAATATTTTTCATGGAGATCATTTAGATAAAATATTTTCATTAAATAAATGTAGTTATATACAAAATAATAATATAGAAATAGATACTTCTAATGAAAAAAATTTAAAATTTTGGTTACCTTTATTTTTTTCAATCAATGGCTATTGTTCGAAAATAATTCATCCTATAGAAGAAATCAAATATTTAAAGAAAATAGAATATATAGATGGAAATAATATAGAACTATCAGAAATATTTATACCAATGTTGGATACTGAAAAATTTACTCATGATTATAATTGGTTAGATATTGGTAGAGTTTTATATAATTGTGATCAAGGACATGAAAAAGGTTTAGAATTGTGGACTATTTTTACAACCAGACTAAGAAAAGATGAAGGTAATTGTCAAGAACTTTATAAAAATTTTAATAAGAATAATAATCTAACTATTAAAACACTAGCTTGGCATGCAAGAGAAGATTCACCTACTGAATATATAAAATGGCATGCTGAATGGGTGCATAAAGCAATTGAAATAGCTAGTGATCTTACACATTATAGTGTTGCTATAGCAATTTATCGTTATTTTTGGTTAGATATATTATGCTCATCAGTGAAAGATAAAAAATTTTTCCAATTTATAGGCCATAGATGGAAATCTATGGATTCTAATAGTGATATTAGTCTAAAAATAAGTGAAGATTTTACAAAAATTGTTCATGGAGTTAAATCTGCAATAAATGAAGTTTTATCTAAATCAAATGATGAAAATGAAAAGAAAGATTTACCATTTAAAGATAAAAGATTATCTAAGCTTATAGATAATTTAAAAAATACAACATATAAAAAAAATGTAATTATAGAATCTATGAATCTTTTTAAAAGTGAAAATTTCTATAAATTTGAAAATGCTAATCCAAATTTTATGTGTTTAGACAATTGCGTTATTGAAACTTATGATGAATATGCAATTGTGAGACCAGGAAAACCAGAAGATTATATTACTATATATTCTTTAATAAAATATCATAAAAATCTTAATTGGGATTCTACTATTGTATCTGATTTTAATAATTGGATGTTGAATTGTTTTCCGGATAATGAATTTAGAAAATATTTTCTATATTTATTGTCATCTTGTTTAAGATCTGGTAATACTGAGAAAATATTTCCAATTTTAACTGGGAAGGGAGATAATTCTAAATCAATGATTAAGAAACTTTGTGAAAATATTTTTGGACCTTATTGTGTTAATTTACCTACAAGTATAATTACAGAAAAAAGAGCTAAATCATCAAATGCTACACCAGAACTTGCAAGAGCAAGATTTGCAAAACAAGCCTGGATACAAGAACCAGATAATGAAGATATCATAAAAAATGGAATGGTAAAAGAATTAACTGGAGGGGATACTATGTTTACAAGATTTTTATATGATGATGGTAAAGATATGAAATCTACTTTTACTTTATTTCTTCAATGTAATAAAATTCCTCAAATTTCACAAACAGATAAAGCGACTCAGAATAGAATTAGAATTATTCCATTTTTATCTACATGGATAAAAAATGCTCCAGAAACAATTGAAAAACAGCGTAAGTGTGGACTTTTTCAACGTGATGATAATTTCGAAGATAAATTATGGGATATGGCAGAAGCTGCTATATGGATTATGATAGAAACGTATCCTGATTATATTAAAAATGGTTTAAAAGAACCAGATATAATTAAAGAATATACCCAAACATATTGGGACGATAATGATTTTTATAAGATTTTTATAAAAGAAAATATTGAAAATATAGAAGGAAATGTTGGAATGTCTTTTAGTCAAATTTATAATTTATTTAAAAGTTGGTATTTTGATGTATATCCTAATAAAAAAATTCCAGATATGCAAATGGTAATTAAAGAATTAAAAATGAAAGAAAGATTAGGAGAATCTAATGTAACACATGGATGGAAAAACATAATTCCAATAGAAAATATTTAATTATAATAAAATAATTTTGTTATCTCAAATAACAAAATTAAAATTCTTATTATTAAAAATAATGGCAATAAATGATATTTGGTATTGGTTGGTGATAGTTAGTATAATTATTATAGTTATAGCAATTATAATCGCAGTTCAAAAAGCTGATGTTGATTCAATTATATGGATTATAGGAATATTTGGTTTTATTATTTTAGTAATAGCAGCAGGATTTTATTTATATACTAAAGTTCCTCAAAAACCCATACCTCCGATAAAATCTTTTGAAAAAATTATTTAAAAGATGTAAAAATATATTTAAATATTAATATAACATTAAAAATAAATAATGAATACTTTATCTATATGGGCTGGGGATGATCCTAATGATATTAGTGTAGATTATAAAAAACTTTCAAAAATTAGATCTATAAAAGATTATGACACAATTATAAATATTAAAAATATTTCTAGAAATGACTTGTCTTATATATTATCTTTAATGGATATTGATAGTAAAAAATATTTATTAAATAAAATAAATAAAGATAAAATTTCTATTAAAGAATTATTAAATATTGTCAATTATTTATATGAATTGCAAATTCCTAGTTTAATAAATAATATTTTAACAATTTTACCTTTCTACAATTTTTATGAAATTTTCTTTCAAAATATTTCAAAATTTCCAGAAGATTTTATAAATAGATTTAATAAACTTACTAATCCGAAAATAACAACTTCATTATTTTATACAGAAGATAAAAAGATTAATAATTATAAAATTAAATTAAATATTTCAGAAGATGATAAAAAAATTATAATTTCTGGATGTAATAATGCAATGTATTATAATTTAGATAATAACAAAGAAATAATATTAAAAAATGTTAATGTAATTTTTTCTGAATTTTCTAAAAATAATAAATATATTTTATATAGAGATATTGAAGGTAATGTATATGTTAATTATAATAACATAATTGAAAATCTTAAAGATTTTTATTCAATATCACTTTTCTCTCCTAAAAATGATAGAATTTTATGTGTAAATTTAGGTGGCGAATTATTATTATATGATTTATTAAATTTTTCTCTAATATATAAATTTAGCCAAGACAAGGAAAATATTAATATTATTAATAATGCAAAATTTTCTCCTAATGGTGAATTAATTATGTATTCATTAAATAATATTTTAATAATAATAAATACATACTCAGGTGAAGAAATATTTAGTAATATTCACGAAAATAATATTTTATCTTGTGAATTTTCTAATAATTCAGATAAAATAGCCTATACAACAGAACAAAATATAATAATTATTGATTTAGTTGAAAATAAAAGTTTTAATAATATTATAGGTTATGAAATTAATAATATATTGTTTTCTCCTAATGATAATTATTGTCTTTTTTATTATGGAAATTCAATACATATTTACAATGTTAATAAAGGAATAGAACAATTTAAAATAAATTATGGATATATTACAAATGCCGTATTTTCCCCTTTAGAAGAATTTTTAATAACAGGTTATAAAGATGGTGTTGTAATAATAACAGATATATCTAATGAGGAAAATTATTTTATAAAATATATCGATAATGAAAATGGAAACTTTGGAATGGATTTTTCTTCCGATGGAACTATGTTAGTTTTATCATTTTCTAAATCCAAGAAAGTGACAGTATATGAAACTTTATTTTATTCGGAAATATTTCATGTTTTAAATGATAATAATGTTGTTGATGTAAAATTTTCAAAAAAAGGTAATTTTATTGCTGTAATATCCGATGATTGTAAAGTTAAAATAGTTTATATAAATTAATTTCAATTTATTATTCTTTAAATTTTAAAATTTTTAATATAAATTATATTAAAAATGGAATCTTTGCCAGATTATTTTAAAGATATTCTATTAGAAAATCTAAAAGATTTTGATTTAGCTAAATTAAGTTCTGAATCTGAATCTTATTCAGATATTATAAGCCTTGATGAAATATTATTAATAGATTTAAATAATTACAACAATATTAAAGAATTCACAAATAAATCTTATGAAAAATATATCAAATATATCAAACATATCGATGTTTTTATTAATTTAACAAGAATAGATTTTTCAGATATAAATATAACTTCATTTAAAATATTTCCTGATAATGCATTTCCTAAATTAGAAATTCTTGTTTTAAATAGTAGTCAAATATCTTCATTTGAAGGAATTCATGATAATGCATTTCCCAATTTAGCAGCACTTAGTTTAGATAATAATAAAATAACTTCATTTGAAGGAATTCCTGATAATGCATTTCCTGAATTAAGAGTAATTTTATTAATGAGAAATAAAATAACTTTATTTAAAGGATTTCCTAAAAATGGATTTCCTGAATTAATATCAATTAGTTTAAGTAGTAATCAAATAAAATCATTTAAAGGAATTCCTGATAATGCATTTCCTGAATTAAAAATACTTAATTTAAGTAATAATCAAATAACTTCATTTAAAGATATTCCAAAAATTCCTAAATTAGAACTTCTTGATTTAACTGGTAATCAAATAACTTCATTTAAAGATATTCCCAAATTTCCTAAATTAGAACATCTTGATTTAGTAAATAATAAAATAACTTCATTTATAGGAATTACTGATAAAACATTTCCTAATTTGAAAAGACTTGATTTACAAGATAATCGAATAACTTTATTTGAAGGAATTCCTGATAATGTATTTCCTAAATTAGAAATATTTAATTTACAAAATAATCAAATAACTTCATTTAAAGATATTCCCAAATTTCCTAAATTAGAACATCTTGATTTAGTAAATAATAAAATAACTTTATTTATAGGAATTACTGATAAAACATTTCCTAAATTAGAAAAACTTTATATACAAAATAATCGAATAACTTCATTTGAAGGAATTTCTGATAATACATTTCCTAAATTAGAAATTCTTGTTTTATGGAGTAATAAAATATCTTCATTTAAAGGAATTTATTCATTTCCTAATTTAAAAATACTTTATTTAGTTAATAATAATATATCTTCATTTGAAGGAATTCCTGATAATGCATTTCCTAAATTAGAAGAACTTTATATATCTGATAATCAAATAACTTCAGTTGAATATCTTACAAACATATTTCCTAATTTAAAAAAATCAGACTTAGAAGGAGGATTAGGAATTTATCAACAAATTAAACACTTTATATCAAGAATCATAGGGTAATCAAATAAAATCAGACTTAACAGGAATTAGGAATTTCTCAAATTAAAGACTTTATATTAAAAATTCTAATATAATTAATAATTATATTAGATTTAATTCTTGAAATGTTTTTTATATTCTTTTTTAAAATCTTCTAAAGCTTCCAACCATAATTTTTCAGATGTAATATTAATTATTTCATTCAATTTTAAAATTTTTAATATAAATTATATTAAAAATGGAAAATTTATCAGATTATTTTCAAGATATTCTATTAGAAAATCTAAAAGATTTTGATTTAGCTAAATTAAATTCTGAATCTGAATTTTATTCAGATATTATAAGCTTTGATGACACATATTTTAAAGATTTAAATAATTACAAAAATGATAAAGAATTAACAAATAGATCTTATGAAAAATATATCAAATATATTGATGTTTTTATTAATTTAAAAATAATAAATTTTACAAGTTCAAATATAACTTCATTTGGAATATTTCCTGAAGATGCATTTCCTAAAGTAGTAAAACTTATTTTAACTAATAATCAAATATCTTCATTTATAGGAATTTCTGATAATGCATTTCCTAAATTAGAAGAACTTAAATTATTTAATAATCAAATATCTTCATTTATAGGAATTCCTGATAATATATTTCCTAATTTAGAAGATCTTAATTTATGGAATAATAACATAAAATCATTTGAAGGAATAACTAGAAATACATTTCCAAATTTAAAATATCTTAATTTAAGATATAATAAAATAACTTCATTTAAAGGGATTTATGATAATATATTTCCTAAATTAGAAGTACTTAATTTAGAAGATAATAAAATATCTTCATTTGAAAGGAATCTCGCTGGTAATATATTCCATAAATTAGAAGTACTTAATTTAGATAATAATATAATAACTTCATTTGAAGGATTATCTGGAAAAACATTTCCCAACTTAAATAGGGTTTTTTTAAGAAAGAATAAAATAACTTCATTTAAAGGGATTCCTGATAATGCATTTCCAAAATTAAAAAAACTTTATTTAAATAATAATAAAATATCTTCATTTATAGGAATTCCTGATAATATATTTCCTAAATTAGAATATCTTAATTTAGAAGATAATAATATATCTTCATTTAAAGGAATTCCTGATAATGTATTTCCTAAATTAGAATATCTTAATTTAGAAGATAATAAAATATCTTCATTTAAAGGATTATCTAGAGAAACATTTCCTGAATTGGGATATATTGATTTAGTAGATAATAAAATAGAATCATATCAAGAATTAAATAAAGAATTAACTGAAGATATATTTCCTAAGTTAAAAAGACTTCATTTAACTTTTTTTAGATATTTTAATTATGTATCAGGAAAATTTATACCTGATATTTAAAAGAATTAAATAATGTAAATAGAAAGACTTGTAAAATAATTAAAACTCTAATATAATTATTAATTATATTAGATTTAATTCTTGAAATGTTTTTTAATCAATTCTTTATCAATAACTGCTTTAATAAATTTACTAATTTAAAAAATTTTTAGAAATATAAATCATATTTATAAAAATGGAAAATTTACAAGATTATTTTCAAGATATATTGTTAGAAAATTTAAGAGATGGAGATTTAGCTAAATTATCTTCTGAATCAGAATATTATGATAATATTCAATTTAGTGATTATAAGTTAAATGAAATGAAAGATTTATTTAATATTGAAAAAACATATAATATGAAAGAATATAATAAATTAATAAAATTAACAGATGTAATTCTTTTGGAAGAACTTTGGTTAAGTAGAAATGGAATAACTTCATTTGAAATATTTTCAGGGGAAACATTTCCTAATTTGAAAGAACTTTGGTTACATGATAATAAAATAACTTCATTTGAAGGATTATCTAAAAAAACATTTCCTAATTTAAAAGTACTTATTTTAAATAATAATCAAATATCTTCATTTCAAGGATTATCTGGAGAAATATTTCCTAATTTAGAACAACTTTTTTTAAGTGATAATCAAATATCTTCATTTGAAGGATTATCTGAAAAAACATTTCCTAAGTTAAAAGAACTTCATTTAGCTTTGAATCAAATATCTTTATTTGAAGGATTGTCAGGCAAAATATTTCCAAATTTAGAATATCTTTATTTAGGTAATAATCAAATATCTTCATTTGAAGGAATTACAAAAAGTACATTTTCTAAATTAGAAAAACTTATTTTAAATAATAATCAAATAACTTCATTTGAAGGATTATCTGGAGAAATATTTCCTAATTTGAGAAAACTTTTTTTAAGTAATAATAAAATATCTTCATTTGAAGGATTATCTGAAAAAACATTTCCTAAGTTAGAATTACTTGAGTTAGATAGGAATAAAATAATTTCAGTTGAAGGATTATCTGAAAAAGTATTTCCTAATTTAGAAATACTTGATTTAAGTTATAATCAAATACCTGTTAGAGGATTAGAAAGATTAATTAGAAAACTAGTTCCTAAGTTAAAAGGACTTGATTTAGATAATAATTTAATCAATTTAGTGATTCTAAATTAGATAAAATGAAAGATTTATTAAATTTGGTAAGAATAGAGAGTATATGGAAGATTATAATGAATTAATGAAATCTACAGATGTAATTCTTGTAGAAAAACATTATTTAAGTAGATTAAATATAAATTCATTTGATATATTTTCTGATAAAACATTTCCTAAGTTGGAAGAACTTTATTTAATTGATAATAAAATAACTTCATTTGAAGGATTATCTGGAAAAATATTTCCTAAATTAGAAGAACTTATTTTAAATAATAATCAAATATCATCATTTGAAGGAATTCCTGATAATGCATTTCATAAATTAAAACAAATTTCTTTAAATAATAATCAAATAAATTCATTAAAAAAATTATCTGCAAAAATGT
>SDBT01000743.1_pt1 | contig 53306 bp, 43 predicted proteins | sample 2277101 | NCBI WGS metagenome assembly SDBT01 (sample SAMN10404973, study PRJNA504765) | marine sediment metagenome | isolation source: marine sediment core GS10_PC15, 103 cmbsf | place: Arctic Ocean: Southern Knipovich Ridge | collected 2010
AAATGTGGGATATGTTATTGGAAGGATCTACAATGGAGATAACTGCAGAGGAACGCAAGCGGCGGTGGAAGATCTGCCGCAATTGTGGCGATAACCAACTCGGAGGCACCCCTGGGATATGTGGTCAGGCGAGGGCATTCTTGCCAACCCGAACTAAGGAGCCCTCGCGTCAACAAACGGTAGAGTTGCCGAACGGCGATTCAATTGTGATTGAGGGTGAGGTCGATAGTTGTCTGGCCGGTAAATGGGATTTAACGGGCCCTTAAATGCCATGTAATGCATGTTTTTTTGAAGTATTTTGAAATAAAATTATCGGACTAATTTTCGCAGATTTATTTTATTTTTTTCAACATTTCCCTCTTTTGGACTGGCCTGCCCGACCATAATCGCTACACCTTACCTATATTGCCCAGACTGTTGTTGCCATCTTCGGGTAATTATTGCCATGTATGGTGCGGACTACAGCAGGAGAGGTCCGATAAAAGAATTTTTAAAAAAAGTGGAAAAAAATTGTTTTCTTAGTTGACAAAGTGGGAGAAAGTGGTAAAATTTCCCATTATTAGATAGTTAGGTGGGACATATGCCATGCTATTATTAACAGGCGAATATGAACACGTGATTGATTCGAAGGGCCGGGTTCTGGTATCCGGAAAACTTCGCAATCAGATCGACGTCGATGAGCATGGCAGTAACTTCTACTTAATCCTTGGTGCCAACGGAGTTCTTTGTCTTTATCCCGAGAAGTATTTCGAGCAGTTGGCTCTTGCGGCTCCCCGCAGGACTGCTCCGGATGAGAGCGTTGCTTTCGAGCGTATCAGCTTTGCACTTTCGAGCAGGATAGAGCTTGATCGTCAGGGTCGTATATTGCTCAATGATCGTCTTCGCCGCAGGGCGGGATTGAAAGACAAGATTACTTTAGTCGGTGTAAGAGACCATATTGAACTTTGGAACAATGAAGATTGGGAACGTTACCTTGCGGACCATATGTCGCAATATCAGCAGCAGATGATGGAGGCCCGCCAGGTGGTATTACAGAAACAGAACTATGAAGATTTAGCATCAGAGGGGAATCACAATGATTGAGATTACAGATCACTGCCGGATTGTAAATGAAAGCCTCAATGGAACTCGTAAAGCCGATGAGCAGGTATTTTGCTCGGTTGCGGTACTTAGCGAGCGTTTGGAGCAACTGCGAGGTCTTTCAGAGAAATTTGAAGGTATTAGTTTTTCTCCGGAAGTAGAGGTGCTGATGAAGCACAAAGCTGTAGTAGCAGCAGTTTGACAATTTGTTAATTACCGAAGTAAGCTCTGGAGCGGTTGTTTGCATGGAAGCAAAAGACTGCACTTATGGATGAGATATTGAATTGTTCGCAAATAGAACACGTTCCAGTTCTTGCTGAGACCCTGGCCGAGCTAGTGGACTTACCCAAGGATGGGGTGATGGTCGATGCGACCATCGGACAAGGAGGTCACAGTTTGCAGTTCGGCCATTTTTTGGGCCCTGAAGGTGCTATCGTAGGTCTCGATATTGATAAAAAAGCCATCCAACGGGCCCATATTGTCCTAAAAGACCTTTCTTGCAGGGTCATTTTGATACATTCGAATTTTTCTGAGATTAGAGAACAGTTAATTGAGCATGACATCGGGGAGGTTGATTTTATATTGGCGGATTTGGGTGTTAGCTCTGTTCAGTTGGCAGATGTTGAAATGGGATTAAGTTTTACAAGTAATATGCCTTTAGATATGAGATTAGATAAAAGATTGAAGCTCACAGCAGCCGATATAGTTAATAAGTCAGACGAGAAATCGTTGGCAGATTTGATATATCAATATGGTGAGGATCGAGCCTCTCGCAGGATAGCTCGATTCTTAGTTCGCCAGCGTGGCAAACATCCGATAAAGACCACAGCTGAACTGGCAGCGGTAGTTTGCCGGGCGTTGGGAAAGGCCAAGGCCCGAGCCGGCAGGATTCATCCCGCGACGCGAACGTTTCAGGCACTTAGAATCGCCGTAAACAAGGAATTAGAGTGCCTTGATTCGCTACTTTCGGCTGGGCCGGACTTGCTCGCTAAAGGTGGCAAAATAGCAGTAATAAGTTTCCATAGTCTTGAAGACAGGGCAGTTAAGAATAATTTCAGAGAGAATAAAAAAGAGGGTATTTATAAGTTGTTGACCAAAAAGCCGATTGTCCCAACGCGATCAGAGATTTTCAAGAACCGCCGGGCAAGGAGCGCTAAGTTGAGGATTGCAGAGAAGCAATAGTAAAAAAAGGGAGTTTTGAGTATGACTTCGGATGCCAAGATCGGGTTATTGTTGGGTTTGGTCTTTATATTCATCATTGCATTTATAATCAACGGTTTACCGAATTTTCGTAGTGAATCAAATAATAATGAGTTGATGCATAAAATGCTCAATTCACAGGATGACCGATTGGGGGGGATTGGTGAGGTTATCAGAGATATTCATATCGGGCCCCGTGCGGCGCAGGGTTCAGATTTTAAAGATCGTTATCAAAATGTTCTACCGGCTCCGATTCCAGCAGTTTGGCAAGAAGGAGAAGGGCCAATGGGTCCGGATGTTCCTATTAACGTAGGGCCTATGCCACAGGATGTTGTAGTAGAAGCTCCAAGGTTGAAACGTCCTAAGATCCATGTTGTTGCAGAGGGTGAAAATTTAACGAGTATCGCCAAGAAATACTTTGGTTCGACCGAGGGTAATAAATTTGCGGTGATCCAAATGATATTCCGCGCCAACCGAAATAAGCTCGATTCGATGGATGATATTGTTGAAGGTCAGAAACTTCTGATTCCACCGATGTCCGAATCGGATAAAATGCTTCGTTTCTTAGGTCCCGGCTTTGAAAAAAGGGACAAGATAGGAAGCAAGCCTGTCGCGATAAAGGCTCCCAAAAAGAAAATTGTTAAGAACAGGTTTTATACTGTCAAGGATGATGACAGCTTATGGCATATCGCTGCAAGGGAACTCGGAGACGGAAAACGTTACACAGAGATAGTTAAGCTCAATGCGAAAGTTCTGGATGACGAAGATGCGTTGACTGTTGGTATGAAGTTAAAGCTTCCAGGGCGGTGATAGATGAAGGGACGCTTTAGTCTTTTATGTATGGTATTTTATTTTACGGTCATTCTGATAGTGACCGTTTTTTTGCGGGGGACAAATGACCGTATATTTTACCGGTTTTGCGTAATCAATTCGGGCCAGAATCGTCTCAAGCAGCAGCTTTGGCATAAGCAGTTGGAATTGGAACAATTGATTAATCCTGCAGCCGTGTTGGATAATCTGGGTGAATGAATGGAATTTCGATTTTAGATTTACAATTTTTCGATTGTGATCGGTGAATAAAGTGAGAATTGTCCGTGTTACAATATGTTTCCTGCTGATATTAATAGTAGCGTTTTTGTCGCTTGTGGCGCGGTGCTTTTATTTGCAGTATTTTCGCAATAGTCATTACAATTCACTGTCGGTTCATCAGAAGCGTATGCTTGTCACCGAGCATCCTCAGCGAGGAGAGATTCTTGATCGTCGCGGGCGAGTACTTGGTGCGAGCAACAAATATGAGACGGTAAAGGCCGAGCCTCGTATTATCAAGGATCCTGTGAAAGTGGCCGGCTTACTGGCGCCAATTCTGGATATTGAAGGTATCGAACTTTACAAGATGATTACTCAAAGCCGCAATCCGGGTTCGGCCAAGCTTAAGGAAAATGCCAGCGAAGAAGAATGTAGGCAGGCACGCAAGATCTATGGTATAGGTGTCGATACATATTGGCGCAGGTACTATCCGATGGGCTCTCTCGCGTCGCATATAGTTGGTTTTACGAGTATTGATAATCGCGGTCTTGGCGGCGTTGAGCTTGAATGTAACAGTAAATTGACAGGTCACATCGGCAAAGATATTCTGCTTGCCGATTCACGGCGTCGTCCTATTCGACTTTTACAGCAAAACGAGCGTCTCGAAGACGGATCGGGAATTATTCTGACAATTGACGCAACGATTCAACAGTTTGTCCGTTCTGCATTATTGCAACAGTATCAGGAATTCGAGGCCGAAGCGGCAATGGCAATAGTTGCCGAGCCACATACTGGGGCCATTCTAGCTATGGTTTCGCTTCCGGACTTTGATCCGGAGAATATATCATCTGCCGATCCCGAAAGTCTAAGAAATCGGGCAATAACTGACCAGTTCGAGCCGGGAAGTATTTTTAAGCCTATAACCGTAGCTATCGCTCTTGACGCTGGACTGGTCAATAAGACTGAGAAAATCTTTTGTGAGGACGGGCACTATTACGGAAAGGGATTTGGAAAGATTGGGGAATACAGGAACCACCGTTACGGCAATATGACAATAAAGAAGATACTGGTCAAATCGAGCAATATTGGAGTCGCAAAAATAGGTCAGCGGCTTGGCAAGAAACGTCTTTATACGGGAATTCGCCGATTCGGTTTTGGTAAGCGAACCGGTATTGATCTTCCCGGTGAGGTCGAAGGTTTTATGTGGCCTGTTGCCAAGTGGACCGGTTATAGTGTTACCAGAGTCCCATTCGGTCAGGAGATAACCGTAACGGCGATACAGGTTGTTCGTGCTTTTTGCATTTTAGCAAACGGCGGACATGCGGTTCAGCCGTTTGTCGTTCGGGCGATGGTCGATCATAAGGGTAAGATTACAAAGCTAAAACGCCAGAAACTTCCATCGGTTGGTTATGTGGTAAAACCAGAGGTTGCAAAATGGATCGTTAACGATGCGCTCGCAGCAGTGATTAATGAGGGTACGGGCAAGAGGGCCCGTTTGGATAAATGGCAGGTCTTTGGAAAGACCGGAACGGCTAATATTGCCAAGAGTAACGAGCGAGGCTATTCGGATAGTGATTATATTGCTTCTTTTGTAGCGGGCGCCCCGGCAGATGATCCGAGGATCGTCGTGTTGGTATCTATTCGTAAGCCTAATAAGAAGCTTGGTAAGGGTTATACCGGTGGAGCCGTGGCGTCCCCGGTTGCCGCGAAGATTATCGAAAAAACCATGACGTATCTGGATGTTCCAAGCAGGGTGGTCGAGGACCAGGATTGAGGGCACCGGGCATGGCGAAAATAATCTATGGTGTTGCCGGTGAGGGATTCGGTCATAGCAGTAGATCGCACATGATCGGTCAGAGGCTCATTGACAGCGGACATGATGTGATGTTCGTCGGATCGCGCAAGTCGTTGATGTATCTCAAGCAGTATTTTGGCGAGCGTGTGCGTGAGATATTCGGTCTTGAGTTTGCCTATGAATCCGGCAGGATCGATAAATCCGAGACTCTAAAGCGAAACCTTCTTAATCTTCCACAGGGTGACAAACTAAACGATGAGCTTTTTAAGGAGCATTTTGAGCCTTTCGGACCGGACCTGGTAATATCCGATTTCGAACCGTTCAGCGCATGGTGGGCATGGCGAAACTCTGTGCCGTTTATAAGCATCGACCACGAGCATGTTCTTACGCTTTGCGAATTGGACCATCCGGGACAGAACTGGTTTTCACGACTCACCGCGAGCGTGATAACCAAGTGCTATTACGTTGGCGCGGTTGCTTATGTGATACTGAACTTTTTTGAGGCTCCGTTGCGGATCGATTCTGCGGTTCTTGCCCCTCCTATTGTCAGGGATGCTCTGAGCAAACGTCAAGTGAGTGATGACGGAAGTGTTCTTGTTTACACGACAACCGGTAAAGGCAAAGATCAGTTGCTGGAGATTCTGGGAGAATTTCCCAGACAGAAGTTTGTTGTTTACGGATTCAATGAAAGCTCTGAGATTAATAATTGTGTTTTCAAGGAGCGTTCGACTGAGGGTTTCCTTGATGATTTGACATCATGCAGGGCCGTGGTAGCTTCTGCCGGATTTTCTCTGATAAGCGAGTGTCTTTATCTAAAGAAAAAGATGCTCCTGCAGCCGGTAGCCGGCCAATACGAGCAGGTCATTAACGCTCACTACATGGAGAAACTCGGAATGGGTGTCTATGCCCGGAAGATCGACAAAACAACCATAGGGCGGTTTCTGGAACAACTCAAAGAACCTATGAGCGATAACGAAAAAATACTATGGCCGAGTAATGAGGCATTCTTCGATGTGCTACAGGATGCTTTGAATACACTTCACACTCCGATTAAAATTTAGCGTACAGCCTACAATCCGCGAGAGGCCGATAAACTCTGTGCCTTTAGAGATAAAAACAAGCAAAATGGATCGAGCGCTATGTCTTTTGCGTTTATTTGTTGATTTATAGCAAAATAACCTTGCTAAAACCCGACAAACAGCATGTTACCTATTATTTCCCAGGGGCAGGTCTATGAATATATAGACATTTATGAGTAATAGTCTATAATTATATAGACATAAATGCCGATAAGGTCTATATATATATGGACTATAATGAAAACGAAGTTTGAACTTTATAGGTGTGGACATGAAAGCAAAACATAAAAAACTTGTCAGGGAACAGTTGGACGAAACATTAAAGCGTTTTGGGCCTATAAAAACACTGGTTCCACCGACTAAGGGGTGGATTCGTGCCATACGTGATGCACTTGCTATGACTGGAGAGCAGCTTGCAGGACGCCTCAATACTAATAAGCAACGTATCGCGCGTATTGAGCAAGATGAAATACTTGGAAAACTCACAATCAAAACACTAAGAAGCGTGGCCCAGGCTATGGACTGTATATTTGTCTATGGCGTTGTGCCCAGAAAAAGTTTGGAACAAACGGTAAGAAACCAAGCCGGACTGGTAGCTAAAAAACGCATCGTACGCACTAACCAAACGATGAGATTAGAGAAGCAGGAACTCAGTGAAAAGGAAAAAGAAAAAGTACTAAAAGCTCTCATCGAGGATATTTTGAATGAAATGCCAAAATCGCTATGGGATGAAAAATGATAGAACTTAATTACCCAGAAGGTGCTTCACCAATAGATACAAATGAAATAGAGGGGCTTTTGCTTACTCACATCACTACAAGGGCTGAGATTGACCGATGGGAACAGGACAATATCAATGAAGCTTTGGCATGGGTAGAGCAGCATAAACCAACAGATATCCTGAACGAATCTTTCATGAAACTGCTGCATAAAAAAATGTTTTGTAATGTGTGGAAATGGGCAGGGAAATTTCGGAAAAGCGAGAAAAATATTGGTGTTTCGTGGTACATGATTGCTGTCGAGCTTAAACAATTATGTGATGATGTTAAATATTGGATAGAAAACAAAACGTTTTCAGATGATGAAATAGCAGCCCGTTTTCATCATCGGCTTGTATCGATACATTTATTTCCAAATGGCAATGGCAGACACGCCAGATTAGTTGTTGATATTCTTTTGGAAAACATTTTGAACAAGCCTCTTTTTACATGGGGCAATGCTAATCTCGTAAAATCCGGTGATGATAGAAAAAGTTATATCGAATCACTCATCGCAGCCGACAGAGGTGATTATGGGCAACTCATGGATTTTGTCAGATCTTAATAACAAGCGAATGAGTTATTGATTTTGTTATTCAATTAACGGGACCGGATTTCCGAGGTATCCGAGCTTTATACAGAATTGTATTATGTCTCTTGCAAGCGGAGCCGCGTCTGATGAGCCGTGCTGGCCGCCTTCTACTACCAGTGCGATTGCGATGCAGCGGCCAGAGTCGTCTTTGGCAAAACCCCCAAACCATGCCAGTTCGATGCCCTGTGTTGAGCCGGTTTTGCCATAGACCGTTACACCCTGTTCGTCAAATCCGCTGTGCTCGAATGCTTTACTATATGCGGTTCCGTTCCGCTCGTTTACTACCGCGTACATTCCGTCGTGTAGTACGGCGAGGTTTTGCTCGGAGATCTTCAGGTCGGTCCATTTACGCACGGTGTCCGGAGCATTTGCGTCTGGCAGGAATAATCGCGGACGGATGTGTAGTCCTCCTCGTGCGATGGTTGCCATTACGTTTGCGACCTGCAGCGGGGTGACTCTTAGGTTACCCTGGCCTATTCCGAACATTCTTCTGGCCGATGGAGCAATCTTGTCTGTTACTCTTTCAGATGAGATAGTGCCAGGTACCTGTTTGAAACGGCGTGATTTTATATTACTGTCTGTATTCGGATCGGGCCGAGGGTGAAGGTCGTATCGTTGTCCGAAACCGAATTTGAGCAGCCATTCCCTAAGTACCACGGAATCTATTCTATTGGCAAGACGTGAAAAATATATATTACAGCTTCCCTTTATGGCATTGCGTGCCATGTTTTGCCATTGTGAATCGTGCCCCGACTTGTTCCAGCAGCTCGGCCAGTATTTTGGCGCCTTATGTCCGGTACAACCGATGACGTTGCCGGGTGAAATTTTGCCTTCTTCGAGTCCGATTAGAAGGATGATCGGTTTTATGACAGAACCAGGCGGATAGTGTTCTTTAATGGCACGGTTTAGCATGGGATTGTTTGGATCCTTTTGCAGATCATCGAAATCGTATCTTGCACGGTTCAGGTTGTAAACCGGTGTCGAGGCCAGAGCCAGTATGTCAGCATTATTGACATCAATCAAAACGGCGGCTGATGGATTGTGGGAGTATTCGTTTTGGGTGGGATCGGTTAATATGCTTTCGATTTGTTTCTGTAGTTCTATGTCGATAGTCATATGAAGATCGCGCCCGAAACGTGTGGGCGTTCGGCTTACGAGCTTTCGATCTATATCGTAAACGAGTTTTCCTCTTGAACCGCGGAGTCTGCTTTCCGCGACGTATTCAGTTCCTTCTCGTCCTGAGATGTCCTCTTCGAGGTAATTCGCGAGGAATTTGTTTTCAAAGAGTTTTTTGTCCTTTTCCTGTGGTTTTGAGACCCAGCCTATGGTTTGTGAGGCGGCGGATCCTTGTGGATATACCCTTACAGCCCTTGGAATGATCGGCACTCCGTCAACTCCAAGAAATGCCAGTTGTGCAGCGAAGACGTCTTCAAGGTTTTGCAGATCTACCAGAGGCCAGTTCTGGTGCATCTCGAGGATATCTACTTTGTTTGCGAGAGATTGTCGTCTTTTGGGATCAGGCTCTTTCTCCGCGAAATCTGCCATTGCCTTGCTCTGGGGAATACTTTCTATCTTCGACGCTTCCCGTAGAATTTTCGAATTGGGGAAACTTGTACGCCATGCCTGGAATTGTCTTCGCACCCAGATACTATTATTGATCCGCGTTATTTCGGCTTCTATTTCGTTCGGATCTACGGCTTTGAATTGAGCGCACTTTTGGATAATTTCTTTTAATTCTTCGACTTTTTCCTTTTTTTCTTCTTCGGTTATCCTGTGTGTTACTCTCTTATCGAGGAAGGAGCAGAGTTTGTAATTAATACAGAGTTGGAATTTTGGCTCGTCAGCCGCAAGGATTACACCGTTTCTGTCGAAGATACTCCCCCTGATTGTTTTTAATTGCTGAGATCGTCCTCTTTTGAGTTCGTCTATTCTTTCCTGATAATATTGACGTGAGACGATCTGCATCTCAACGAGTCTGGCGATATAGACCAGAAGAGGCAGCGTAATAATTATTATGAAGATTTTGAGACGTTTGTTGAACATGCTTTTTATACTGATCCCAATTGAATTTTACCGTTTTTCCGCCTGCTGCGACGAGCGAAGCACGGCGAGCGGGTAAGTAACTTAAGAACAACCAGTTACGGATTTATTCGCGGACATTTACTACCCTTAAGGATATATATCGTTCTTTAACGACGGGATCGATGAGTTTTTATGCGCATCCACCATGCCGACGGCAGGAATAAAAATGGTCCGATGATGGCAGAACAGATCGATGTTACTACAAGAGCGGACATGACTTCATAAGCGGCATTTCGGCCTTTAAGAAAGCCAAAGAAGTGTGCGAGGATTCCGGTTGCGATCCCGACGACGAAGATAGCCGCGGCCTGGAACGGCATTTTTCGCAGACTAAGAGCTTGTTGCAACTGTGCCAATAATGAGCCTAAAAGACCGTAACTCAGCATATTCGGACCCATTGAATAACCGATAACATCCGCGGCAAATCCGATTGCGAATGAGGTAATGATCGCATCGTAGGGATTTAAATAGATAACGAAGAAGACCAGCAATATCAGAAGAAGATCAGGCTTGATTGTTAACGATGACAGCAGAGAGGCCTGGAGAACCATAACGACTAAGATCAAGAGTGCCAAGCGTAACCACCGCATTGTTTTGGTCCTATCTATTTTTGTTGGTTGAATACCAGCACGTGAACACTTTCGAGTTGGTCGATTTTGCAGACCGGTTCGACGGTTATATCCCAGATAAGAGGACTCTTCTTGTTACGTGTGACATCGGTAACAATACCGCAAATTATCGGATCGTCTAAAAATTTAACTTTGGGTGACACAAATATCTTGTCATTACGTTGTACTGTGTATTTTACGGGGACCATTTCAATAAAAGCCTTATTTGAGCCGATGCCTGTTATCATTTTTCGTCCTGGCAAATCGCCGATTTGAACGCCGATTTTTGATAGTGGATCGGTGATAAGTCTGACCATAGCGGTATGCGAAGAAACATTTTGAACAGTCCCGATTATTCCATTTTCGGCGAGAACGAATTGGCCTGCGATTACGCCGTCGTCAGTGCCGCAATTGATGTAGAAACTGCTTGCAGGCTTATCCGAAACGGTTGTTACTGCTGCCGGTAATAGACCGAAATTTTTAAGCGGGAAGCGTTGACGCATTTTTGAGATTTTCTCGACCTGTTTGCGGTAGTAGCTTAGATATTTTTCAAGAGTTGCAATATAGTTTTCGTAGGCTTTTTCGCTTCTTGGACCTGTGTGATCCAGTTGCGGGATCCTTCCGATCCGCAGAGGCTCGTGGAAGAGTTCGGCAAATGTGAACTGGAACGTGTTTGTGAAACTCTCCGGTGAGAACAGGATAATAAAACCGCACAACGTCAACAACGTAAAGATCATTCTTTGTGAGACTTTTGCGTGCCTGTTAGCCATTGTATTAGGAGAGGTAATTAAATCCGTTTAATGTTAAAGTTGCCAATCCTATTCCCATCCGTATTCGTTGTGGTCCATTGTGTCTTTCCACAGTTCGAGGTTCTCGAGATAAACACTTGTCCCACGAGCGACACAACTAAGTGGGTCTTCGACAATATGTACCTTAAGACCTGTGGCGTTTGCAAGTACTACATCCATCCCTCGTAGCAGAGCTCCTCCTCCGCAGATGAATATTCCGTTATCGATTAAGTCTGCTGCCAGTTCCGGTTCGGCCCTTTCGAGAGTAACCGTAACGGCATCGATGATCATGGAGACAGGTTCTCGGACGGCTTCTCGGATTTCTTCGCTGGTAATCACGATTTTTCGCGGTAGGCCAGAAATTGTGTCTCTTCCAGCAACCTCCATCGTAAGCTCCTCGTCAAGGGGGGCGGCAGAACCGATTTGCTTTTTAACCCTTTCAGCACTTGCCTCACCAACGAGAAGGTTATATGTACGTTTGAGGTGACTAATTACCGCTTCGTCCATATCGTCCCCGCCCATCCTGATTGACTCACAAGTCGCGATATCTGCAAGACTCATGATAGCCACTTCTGTTGTTCCGCCACCGATATCGACGATCATCGAGGCTGTCGGATCTGTTATGGGAAGTCCAGCTCCGATACCGGCTGCCATTGGCTCATCAACGAGATAGACCTTACGAGCACCGGCACGTTCGGCACTATCTATTACCGCCCTTCTTTCAACCGCCGTAATACCGCTGGGAACGGCAATTACAACACGTGGGCGTATTAGACCGCCTCGACCGTGAACCTTGCGGATGAAATAATTTAACATTGCTTCGGTGATCTCGAAATCACTGATAACGCCATCCTTGAGCGGTCTTATAGCGCTAATAGAACCGGGAGTCTTTCCGAGCATTTCTCTTGCGACAAGGCCGACGGCCTCTCCGTTGTTAAGAACGACATTAGTACCCTTTCTAACGGCGACGACGCTTGGTTCGTTGAGTACAATGCCTTTATCTCGAACACAGACCAGGGTCGAACAAGTACCCAAATCGATACCCATATCTATGCTGAACCAGCCTAAGACAGTGTCCAGTAGCACAATCGAATCCCTTCTTAAAGTTTAATTGACTATCAAACTCCTTTTATATCCTAAAGATTGAGAATGTCAATAGTCAATATGCTACCGAACTCTTAAATTGCGTGATGTGACTTTGGGGGCAGAGAACATTGTCTTGTACTGCTGGTGGCATCGGAAAGTGACGAATGCCGCTGTGGCCAGAACCGCACCAAAAGCCAGGGCCAGTATTGCTGTGTAAATATTGTTCGGAGCCTTTGTTTTTGATCCGCGATTAGGTCCGCTTGGACTCATAATTTAACCCCATCTATACTGATCTAAAGTAATTTTTACCATTTATACACGGACAACTAACTTAAAAACAAACAGTTACGCTGTTAGTCGAGGACTTTTACTACCATTAAGGGTATATACTGATCTAAATTGAATTTTCACGTTTATCCGCGGGTAACTAACTTAAAAATAAGCAGTTACGTTTTTATTCGCGGATTTTTACTACCCTTTAAGGCTAAAGCCCGTTAATTTCGGGTTATTTCACATATCATGCTTGTTAGAGATTAGTTACAACGCTGTCTCCACGTTGAGGCTGAAAACCCGTTTGGACTTGTTTGATCTGTCCTATCGACTTTTCGGGCTCGACGTCAATAATTTCTATCACACAGATGAATTTCGCCTGGCGGGTTACAAAGAAACGCATTCCACCTCTGACACCATGTGCTGAACCCAGTGATATTTCTGCCAGTGCATTTTTCGCATCTATATTGGTGATAGTACTCTTTAATCCGATTGGTTGTTCCGACGGTGGTGTTACCGCATCCAGCGGACTGCGTACCATGGCCGTTTCGGATCTGGAGGTGATCGGAACGTAACGAGCAGGTTCCGTACCTCGTCGCTGCAGATAGCTGTCGAGTTTCCTTCTCAACTGGGAAATATCTTGTTCAAATGCCTTTTTATCAGCTTCGAGGTCACCGATGATAGATTGTTTTGCCAAAAGCTCAGTTATCGTTTCCTCGAGTTTTGTGCCTAATTTCATTTGTTCTGTTTCTGCGTTTTCATATTTTTCGACATAAGAAGCTACTTGTATCGTTAGGGCTTCGTTGGTCTTTGTCAACTGCTGGTTGGTGCTGACCCAACTTTGTACTTTCTGATCGAGGGCAATTTTTTCCGTCTTTGCCTGTCTGTAATCGCTCCCTAAAGTCTTATTCTCGCTATCCAGTTGAGCGATTTGGGCATTCAACTCATCTTCTTTCTTCTCGAAATTTTCTTTAGCTTTAGTCCACTCCTCTGTTGTTTTTGCCTCTTTACCTTGTGCCCTCGTGGCAATACCTTTCTGTTTATCGAAAGCTTCTTTGTAGTTTTGGGCATTTGAGACATACATTACGACCATACCACAGAGAATGAATGATGAGACGGTTAGCAAAATAATCAGGCTTTTTGTTAGAGTATTCAAAACAAGCTCCTTTAGGTAATAATTACAACTAAAGACAAGAAGCGGGTACTTACAATTCGACCACACCTCCGAGTATATAATCTCATTATACAAGTTTAGAAGTTAAAAGGCAAGTTAAATTTGCAAAATCGTGTGTTAAAATAGGCGATTAGAGGCTGTTTTTAGGGTCAGGGGGAAGATATTTTCGGTCTAAGGCACTTTTTTCGTGGACTGAATAACTGCTTTTGCCGCGGCAAGACGGACAAATTTTGAGGGATCTTTAAGTAGCTTGGGAAGGAATTTAGTTACTCTGGGGCTACCAAGTCCTCCTATCGCATGTGCGGCAAAGACTTTAACTCGCTCCTGGCTCCTCGGATCCATCTGGTCGGCAAGTTTTTTTCTAAAGACCTCAATTACTACAGATTCACCGGAATTGTCGCCCATCCAAGCAAGTTGCTCGGCGGCCGCGAGTCTTACTTCGGCTACATGGTCTTCCAGAGAGTTGGTTAACAGGGCTCCCTGGGCTTGTTCGCCGCCAAGAGCACCCATCGCACGGACTCCATCTATACGATCTTCGGCATATTTGCTCAGAAGCAAAGCCCAGAGCTTTTGAACTACTTTTTTGTCACCGAGCATTGCGATCGCTTCGGCTGTCTGATACTTGACTGGATCTGAGTTTTCAGGACGAGAAAGAGCCCACCAGAGGTGTTTTAATGAGTTTGTATTACCGCTTTTTCCAAGCAGCATGGCGGCGTTGGCACGTACAGTTTGGTCTGGGCTTTTCAGAGAGTTTATTAGTATCTTGTAACACTGTTCAGATCCAAATCGGTACGAGGCATATGCTGCGGAAATTCTGACGTTTTCGTATGGATCATTCATTAGAAGCTCGATGTCCGTCGTTGCCAATGAGTATCTAAGGTCTCCTACGGCCAGACATGCCGCAAATCTCACGGGTACGATCGGGCTTGTTAGCATTCGGCGGACTTTGGGCATGAACTTGATGATATGGGTTTGAGCTACGACTTCGATAGCATTTACCTGAATTACACCTTCTTCGTCGCTTAATGATTGAAGGATAATTGCTTCGGCTTTGGCGACTTGCTTGGAGCTGAGGCTTGAAAATGTTCCGTGGATGCCATTCTTACCGGATTCATTACAGCCAGATGTAAGAAGTGCTAACGTGATGACAAAGGATGAGCATAATATAAGAAATAGGATTGTGGGGGTTCTTTTTTGAAATAGCTTGATATTATCGGTCATTTTCGTTTTCCCAGCAATTGCATTCGTCCCTTTTTCGCCCTTTTGTTGCGGTGCGGAATTATCGAAATAAAAACCAATAACCCAAAACATACCGCACAACCTGTATCGAGCCACTGTCCGTATCGGCTAAAGAATGTAATCCTATTATCTATCGGCACATTGTCGATGAACCATCCAGAGACTCCCTTCCTTGACATTGCGTGTTTTGGCAGATTTCCCGATACATATCCGTTTTTTACCTGCCCAAGCGAGTCGATCAGGCAGCTTATTCCCGTATTTACGCTGCGAACGACCGAGAGTCTGTTCTCTACGGCCCTGAATACACATGCCGCTACATGCTGTGGAAGTTCCGAGCTTGGATTGACTTGTTTGTCTTTGAAACGTACGAACCACCCGTCGTTGCTTATGTTCAGCAGCCAGTGGATTCTTTTGTTGTTCTGATCGTCCAGAGCGAATCGACTTGAAATCCCTGGTACGGTGTCTTCGTAGCAAATCATTACGGCGAAATTGTACGTTTCTTGAGGATCGAGCTTTGAGTTCATTTGGAAGATAGTATATTCGGTCCCGTACTCGAGGGAATAATCGAAATTGTATGGACTGAACTTCATCAGTATATCGAATATCCACGGCGCCGAATATTTGAAAGGTATTACTTCTCCGAATGGAACTAAGTGTATTTTGTTGTAGCTCTCAGGCCCCTGAGTTCCATCGCTGTTATATAGAAATGCCGAATTATAATTTCCGAGGTTTAAGGTACCGTCGCTGAGGCGTTTTATTGTTCCCCCGTAGGCACCAACGAGAACAGATGCGTTATTTCTTGCGTGTTTTCTAAGGGCAGCGTCGAAATGTTTTGCCGAATTCGCATCAGAGAGAAATGGCCATAACGACGTGTTCAAGATATCCTGTACCATTGTCTCGGGCCAGACGATAAGTTCGGCTCCGGCATCTATTGCCAGTTTACTGTCCTTGATCAGATCGTCGAAAATGTCCTGCTTGTTTTGGAAAGTTTGCTTAACCGATTGCGGGACGTTTGATTGGATAGAAGCAACCAGAGGTCCGACTTTGACGGTTTTTTCCGCTTCTGAGATCCTGTAGCGTCCGTAGAAAACTGCAGCCAGCATGATTGCGCAGACGGTAACAGTTTTGAAAAAGAGACCTGCTATTGATCTGACTTGGCCTTTTGCCGCGACTATGGCCAAATCCGCGATGAGACCTGATAGCATTGCTATAATGAATGAGACTCCTGCCGCTCCGAAAATGTCGGCGATTTGGATTAGTGTCGTGTTTTGGTACTGACTATGTGCCAGAAACCTCCAGAAGAAGCCCCCTAAAAATAATCCCTGCAATCTTTCGGCTCCTACAAAAAGGATCGGAACTGCGATAAACAGCGGGATTCCACCTTTTCGACAGGACCGCAGAGCCAACGCAAGGATAGGCCATAAAAGGGCCGTATATATACAAAACGCAAGCCAGCCTGCCGTTGTCACCGGCGCGATCCAATAGAGGTTACCAAGCCAGTAGATTAGAGAGATGATATATGCGCTAAAAAAGAGAGTTTTAGGTTTTGCCTTTGGAGAACAAACCAGGACAAAGGGTACGACAGCAATATATGCCAGTATCGACCAGCTAATCGGAGGCTGAATCACAGTCAGCAGCAAACCCGAACCAGCAAACCCGAACCACGGTATCAATGAAGTTATTCTCTTGTCTATTCTCAAAGAATCATTTCCTGTAAGGAGGTAACAATTTCTTGTTCAGTATATTTTTTCCCGTTGTTCATGCGAACGGAAAATTGCCTTGTGAAGATTTTAGTCAGCTTATTGTCGGCGAGGATCTCTTTTGTGGGTATTGGCATATCCGAGGCTAATCGTTTTATTTCGGCCAGTTCGTGAGAGTTTAAGAACAAATTCACGGTTTTTTGCTTGGAGGTTTTCTTAAGTGTTGCCAATCGTTTATTCGCGTTTTTAACGTAGTCATTGGAGATGTCGGTACCGCAATAGTTTCTGTTGAGTTGGTAAGCTGCTGCCGCGGTTGTTCCAGAGCCGGTGAAGGGATCGAAGACACACTCGCCGGGATTGGAACTTACGGAAATGATTCTATTTAATAGGCTTTCGGGCATCTGGCATGGGTGCCAGCTGGCTCTTTCCTTGAATGTACCGCAGACTCTTGAGAATTGAGTCCAGACATCGTCGGGCATTTTCCCAGCGGGGTTGGCGCGTTTGTCGTTGTAAATTAACTGGCGGTCGGAGGGGACTCTGGCGGCTCGGTCGTTGAAGGTGAAGTTCTTTTTATCATTTACGAAATAGAAGATATGAGTATGAGAACGGGCAAATTTGGATTTTGTCTGCTGGCCAAAGGTATAATACCAGATTATCCAGTTCCGCATGACAAGCCCCAGTTCATCGCCAATGATTTTTACGTTTGCGGCATAATCGTCACCGATTGCGATATAGAACGAACCGTCTGGCTTAAGAACCTTCTTGCAGGCTGTCATCCAGTCTTTGGTCCATGCGATGTAGTTCTTGCTTTTGACCTTGTCGTAGTATTTGTCGTACTTGTAGCCTATATTGAATGGAGGATCAGCGAAAATCAAGTCCGCAAAGGGATCCTCAATCTTAGAGAGAACCTCGATGCAATCGCCGCATATTATTCTATTTACAAGTTCTGGCATGGGAACATTGTAGTAAAAGGCATAAAAGCTGCAAGAGTAATTGTTGGTGAGGCAGGTATTCAACAACGGGCATTCCGGACGATATGTATTTGACTGGTTCAAGAAAATCGTTTAGAATATGTAGTATATTGTGGCCGAAAAGGATATTGGTCGCACTATACTTGCGGTGATCAAGACAATTATATATGTTTGGCTTTGAATATCGGACGTCAACATTTGGGAAAGTGGTCCGTGGAACGGCTTGGAATTGAAAAAAAGACAAATTTTATTAAATCTTGTTCTGGTCATTGGATTTACGGTGGTTATATGGGCTTTTGTCAGAAAGCCACGATTTGTAAATGAAGAGGGGGTAGATATGGAAATTAGTTACCTGCAAAACAATCCGCCAAAATGTATACTTTCGTTTGTTTGTGAAGTCCATTCGGCCTTGAGAGAGGAATTACTCAAAGAATATGGCCTGTACACAACGGTCTTCGGCCTAAAATGTAGTTGCGGCAATCGTCGTTTGGGAGTGGAGGGTAAACAAATAAATCAAAGTGGATTACCCCTGGCTGGCGCTATTATTATCTTGTGCAAAAGTTGTGACAAAAGATCAGTTATTTTTGATCCAGCCAGGCATGGTGGAGATGGTGAACTCGGTTACGGACACACTGACGAAGAACTACCCGCAAAGGGGGCGCGGTGTGAGTATTGTTCAGGTGATAAATTTGAGTTAGCTGCCGGTTTTCAGTATTCTGGAGATGAACAAAAAATGATTGAGGAAGACAAATTAGATAAAAAGCCGGAGGACTTATTCGGATGGTTTGTTTTGCGTGGGCGGTGTGGATCATGTGGTAGGGATTTTGAAATTGCTAGTATTGAGTGCCAATAGGATGAAGCCCCATGGATAAAAAGGCAGAACGTTTGGGAAGGGATAAAGTGCTTAGGAGCTTTGCACGCCAACTTAATCCTTTGGGATTCTCAAGAACCAAACCTACGATTTTTACCCGTGTTTGTCCGTACTGGATTGAGTTTGGTCATATTCATAAGTTCAGTTTCGGACCATACTTTAGAGTTCATCTTGGAATTCGTGTTATTGCAGATATAGAGGGCAGTTTAGCACTGAATGGCCTTTGTAGTGACGAGATTCCTGATTGGATGTATTTTCTTGTGGATCACCGAAAATATGATTTTGATTATGATGACTCGCCAGCCTCTATTGAAGAGTGTGTTAAGCAGTTGCTAAGGTTTTGGAACAAAGTTGCAGAACCGTGGTTTACAAAATGGCAGGATCCAAAGAGGCTTTTGAAATCGGCAAAATCTCCACTTTCACCGGCAGCGAAACGAGCATTGACAGATTTACTTGAAGGAGAATCTTGCATTAATAGTAATGAAATTACGAACAAGCTGCTGGGACTTAGTTAATCTCGATCAATTCCAGGTGGTTTTATTATTCCGTAGTAAAAAGTAGTTGGCCTTTTTTTGCAGCGTCGAGCATGTGGCAAAGGCGTATGACGTCATCAGCTTTGGACATATTGGACCTCTGCTGTTTTTAGTATTGACTCCCTGAAGTAGCGGCTCAGGAAGTTTGGAGTGTTTAGGTCAACTTTTCTTCCGATTATTTGTGAAAGCTCTAATTCCATGTCAAAGAATGCGAAACCAGGCACATGATCTTCCTGAAATTCGACTAAGATATCGACATCGCTATCCTGGCCAAAATCCTCCTTCAAGGCAGAGCCAAAGACGGAAAGTTGCCGGATATGATTTTTGCGGCAGAATTGAGCAATCTCGTTTTTTGATATGACAAGATTCTTGTTCATTTTTGTTATTTGGCTTTAATTACTTTTTGCTCTGTGAAGCTTTTTCCTGAGAGGTGGTCGGTGAATGTCACTTTTACGGTCAGCGGTTCGACGAATTTCTCGATTTTTCCCGTTACATCGAATGTCAGACGGTAATTAATTGTGACCAGGGTCGCGAACCAGAGTTTTTTAAGCTCGTCTGGTTTTATCTGCCATTTCCCAAGCTTGGCTTCTATGCCGGGCTTATTTAGATCCCAGAGTTCGACGTCAACTTCACCGGAGGCCTTTATAATGTCGGCCTGGGCGTCAGAGGGTTTTAAATAGACGATCAAAGTATCCATTTTACCGTCATCGTTTTTGTCATAGAGGTTGGTGTAGCTGGTAATCTCTACCCTTTCAATGCTGTGGATGTCATCGAAAGTCGCCTCTGCGCGTGCGCCGGAAAGAGTTTTTACCTGTTTTTTCAACTGCTCGTTATCTGCTCTGGACTTTTCAAGCTGAGCAGAAAGTGTGCTTTTTTCTTTCCGGGTAAGCTCGAGTTGATCGGAAATTGAAATTATTTCTGTGTCGCTGCCGCACCCTGTTGCACCAGCAAGGAAACATAAGATGAGCGTGGTAATTATCGTTTTCAATTATTAGCCCTTCTAATCAGAGGTTTCTTCTTCGCCCTTGTGCTTTTTTACGATCTCAGGAGCTTTTTGTATAATCCTGTCCGCGAGTCCGTATTCGATAGCTTCATTGGCTTCGAGCCACAGATTTCGATCACAGTCCTTTTCGATTTTTTCCGGTTTCTGGCCCGTGTGGTTTGAGATGATGTCATAGAGGCGAGTTCTTAGACGAAGGATTTCCTTTGCCTCGATTTCGAGGTCGGTTGCAGGTCCTGTCAGCACACCCGAGATAAGAGGCTGATGCAGAAGTACCTTTGAATTTGTAAGAAGACATCTTTTTCCGGCTGTTCCACCGGCCAGAAGAACTGCCGCCATGCTTGCCGCTTGTCCAACGCAGTATGTGGCGACTTCGCAGCGAAGAAACTGCATCGTGTCATAAATAGCAAGCCCTGCCGTGATTGAACCACCAGGAGAATTAATATAAAGATGGATGTCGTTCTTTGTGTCCTCGTTGCTAAGAAACAGCAACTGCGCAACGGTCAGGTTCGCTGTAGAATCGTCGATGGCCCCGCTTAGGAATATGATTCTGTCTTTGAGAAGTCGTGAGAAGATATCGTAAGCTCGTTCACCGCGACCGCTTTTTTCGATTACTATTGGTACAAGGTTTTGATTTACCGACATGTTTATTGTCCTTGATAATTAAGCCGTGTTGTCCGGTTTTACTTTTTGTCTTTTGACTTTTTTTCGTCTTTTTCTTTCTTCTTTTCTTCCGGTTCTTCCAGAACTTCGTCGATGAGCCCATATGCACATGCTTCCTGGGCGCTCATGTAGTGATCTCTCTCGGTTTCGGCCTGGATTTTTTCAACGGGTTGGCCTGTGTGTTTTGAGAGTATTTCGTTAATCATGGCCTTGGATTTTAAGATTTCCTCAGCCTGTATCTTGATATCCGATGCCTGTCCGCTTACTCCACCCCATGGCTGATGCAGCATCACCTTGGCGTGAGGAAGGGCGAACCTTTTTCCTTTTGTACCTGCCGTGAGTATGATGGCACCTCCGGACTGAGCCCTTCCGATGCAGAATGTGGAAATCGGCGAAGCGACAAATCGCATCGTGTCGTATATAGCCATTGTGTCGTCAACCGTTCCGCCGGGTGAATTGATGTACAGGTTGATTTCGTTTCCGCTTTTCAGATTGTCGAGATATAGTATTTTCATTATTACTTCTGCGGCACGGGCATATGATATTTCCCCGATTAGGAAAACAATACGATTTTCAAGGAGCATATCGTCCAGACTCATCTGGCGATATCGCTGATACTGACCGTGCTGAGCGTATGCCTGAATTCTATCAGGTTCGATAATACCATGAGCATTGGGCTCGAAAGCCTCGTTTATCTTCTTTGAAGGATGTTCAATCAACATTATCGGTTCCTTTATCGTGTTTCAAATATTTGCTGCTATGAGCTAAATATCGGGTATTTTTACTCCTCGGTTTTCTTTTTGCTGCTTTTTTTGCTCTTTGCAGGGCTTTTTTTTGTCTTCGGAGAACTTTTTTCGGCTTTGGGAGCGGTTTTATTCGTTGTTGTTGTTTTAACCTTCTTCTTTGTCAACTTCTTAGGCTCTATTTCAGTGATTGTTGCCGACTCAAGCAGCTTCGCAACGCATTTGTTGTCTCGCAACTGGATTTTGAATTGGGACAGCGAGCCCTCTTTTTCTAACTCCTGTCTCATTCTCTCGGGTCTTTGGCCTCGCTGGATGGCTAATTGAGCTATGTGACCGTTAATCTCCTCTTCTGTAACTTCGATTTCGAACTTCTTGGCGATCTTGTCCATCATGAAGAACGTTTTGAGCTGTTCATGCGCCTGCTGGTCGCTGTTTGCCTGGAGTTGTTCCATCTGCTCTTCGACTTTTTCCTTTGGAAGCCCTTGCATCAGAAGATCAGCGTATTGACGTCTAAGTATAGATACCGATTGATCGGCCACAATGGACATTGGAAGATCGAATGTTGCGCTGTCAAGCAGATATTGGTAAATTTGCCTAGACATTTCCGTCCTCGCCTGCTGCTCAAGCCGGGATTGCAGGTTATCATGTAATTTTTCTCTAAGCTCCGCTTCGCTCTCGACACCGAATCCGCTTAGGAAGTTCTCGTTAATCTCCGCCGGCTTGAGATACTTGATATCCTTTATGGATATTTTAATATCAACCTTTTTGCCTCGGTATTCTTCACGGAAGAAGGTTTCTGGAACCTCAACCGTTGTTTGTTTTTCTTCTCCGGTTTTTCCGCCGATGAGAAGTTCTGCGATATCTTCGACCGGTATTGGTCCGACGAATCCGTTTTGACGGACGTGGATTTCGATATTGTCGAGTTTCTCTTCTTCCTCGACACCTTCGATTTTTAGTATTGTATCAGCTATGATCTGGTCGCCTTGTTCTACGCTGCCATCCTGACGTGGCGTCCATAAACCTGAGTAGCGTCGAAGTTGTTCGAGTTCCCGATCCACCTGTTCGTCAGAAACGTCGAGTTTTGTCTTGTTTACCGGTATAGCTTCGAGTTCGGGCAGGTCAAACTCCGGGCGGACCTCAATTTCAAATTCGAATTTGAGCGGTCCGGATTCCGGAAGTTCGATTTTCTCATAGTCGATATCGGGTTCCTGGAGTATGTCAAGCTCGTTGTCCTTTATCGCCGATTCGCTCGCCTCAGCAAGGAGTTTTAGTTTGACCTGCTCGGAAGTTTCCTTCCCGAATCGCTTTTCCAGAAGTCGTCTTGGGGCTCTTCCCTTTCGAAAACCAGGTACGAGAGCTTCCTTTTGAAGGGAATCATATTGTTCGTCGGTGGCTTTATTAACTTGTTCCTCAGCCACTTCGACGATGATTTTCTTCTTACATGGCCCGGCTTCTTCGATAGTAACAGTGTTTTTAACTTCCTGTAAGACCTTTTCTTCCTGTGTGTCTTCCTGTGCGTCTTGCTGTGCGTCTTGCTGTGCGTCTTGCTGTGTATCCTTTTCTTCGCTCATTTCTCGCTCCTGTCAGATTTGATCCGGGTTTACATCCCTTAAGTAATAAAAAACAAAAAGGCATCAGGGATACTAAGTGTCGTCAACCTAATACTCGGTTGCGTTCTAACACCTTTCCCTTAGCCATATTCATACAATTGTGCCCCTTGTTACAGGGACTATTACATACCGGCGACCAACGCCCAACTACAGCTTAGCCGATACCTCGCCGATACTATATTTCGGATAACACCGAAAAGCGGGTGATGAGATTCGAACTCACGACATTCACGTTGGCAACGTGACGCTCTACCACTGAGCTACACCCGCAAACCGCCTCATAGTATATAAAACGCACTTATGACCTTGCAAGTGATTTTTTTGGGAATTTCTCATTATTATCGACATAACTGGCTCAAAACCTTGCAGGAGCAGTTGTTACTTGCATTTTTCCTAAATGCGGCATTTAATGATAGCAGAGAATTGTTACTGTCGGCTATAATATTTAGAAGTGATTTTCCTGAAATAGTATGCAGGCCTCATGCAAGCTAAGCTTTTATTCAGGAGCCAGTGAGATGTTCTTAGGTTATTTAAGAAAGTTTGAAAAGGGCTTAATCCTGTGGGTGGTTCTCGTTCTCCTCGTCGGTCTCTTTGCGTTTAATGGATGGTTTGGCCCCGAAGTTGTATTGGCCGTTGAGAATAAGGATTCTTCTCCGCCCAAAGAATCTGACAAATCCGAAGCTACCGAAGACCAGAAGAAAAATCTTCGGCCCGATCATAATCATCCCGCGTTTGCCCAGAGAATCGATGAACGGAAAAAACTGGTTGATCGTTATATTAAAGCAGCCCGAATTAACGATCCGAATGTTTTACGGGCTATGGCTACCGTTCCGCGCCACGTATTTGTCAGGGACAGTGACTTGCATCGTGCTTATGCGGACCATCCTTTGCCCATAGGATATAACCAGACTATAAGTCAGCCTTATATCGTTGCGTATATGACAGAAGTTTTGAAGCTTGATCCGAACTCGAATGTGCTCGAGGTTGGTACCGGATCGGGTTATCAAGCTGCTGTTTGCGCTGAAATTGCCAGTCGGGTTTATACCATAGAAATAGTCGAGCAGTTGGCAAAATCGGCAAAGGCTCGACTTAAAGGCCTTGGTTATCACAACGTTATGGTCAAGGCCGGGGACGGTTATTTCGGCTGGGAAAAGAAGGGCCCTTTTGATGCGATAATAATTACCGCAGCGACAGGAATTATTCCTCCACCTTTGATAGCGCAACTAAAACCCGGCGCAAGAATGATTTTGCCATTGGGAAGCCCTTATGGTCTCCAGTATTTGGTGCTCGTCGAAAAGAGCAAACAAGAAAAGATAACCAGCAAAAGCCTTCTGCCCGTTCGTTTTGTTCCCATGTTGGGTCGTGTTATCGAGGGCAAAAAATGACAGCGGTTTTTGTTGCGGTCTTTCTGGTCTCGGCTGTTGCGCTTGGGCTCGAAGTGGTTCTGGTTCGGGCACTTTCGATTGGGCACTGGCATCATTTCTCATATCTTGTCATCAGTACGGCACTATTGGGTTTTGGGGCGGGAGGAACATTGATTGCCCTAAGCCGGACGTTTTTTGTTTCCCAATATAAAAAGGTGATATGGTGGTCCGCCATTTTGCTTGGCTTTGCAGTACCCTTGGTGTTCCTTCTGACCCAGAAAGTACCTTTCGATGAATGGCAGTTGATTTGGGACCGTCGGCAGATATTTTATCTCTTAGCGTATTATCTTTTGTTCCTCGTGCCTTTTTTCTTTGCGGGATCTGTAATATCTTTGGCTTTTGCGGTCTATTCGGATCGGGCGGGCCAGGTATATTTTTACAATATGGCAGGTTCTGGCCTTGGTGCTGCTGCCCTGGTTGTCCTGATGTATGGCAATTCCCCGGAGCGTCTGCTGGTACTCCTAAGTTGCATTGCTTTCCTGGCAGCATTGGTACAGTCATTGTCACTTTCACGCCGGTATTCAGCGGCAAGTCTTCTTTGTGCTGTGATTTGTGTAGTGCTTTTTGGCCGGGCCGGGCCGCTGGAACTGAAGATTAATATTTCCGAACACAAGGGTTTACTTGGCTATCGTGAACTACCGAACGCAAAAGTCTCAGGGCCGTGGTACAGTCCCCTGGCGCGACTGGATTGTGTTCAATCCCCGGCGATACGGAATTTTCCGGGATTGAGTATGACTTACCAAGGCTCGCTACCCGGGCAGATGTTGATACTCACCGATGCCGATGGCGGTACAGCCGTGAACAACTTCGAGCGACTCGAAGATCTTCGCTGTTATGATTACGTGACCTCGGCCCTTGCTTATCATCTTGTTCCAGAACCAGCCGCTTGCATTATTGGTGCTGGGGGTGGTTCCGATGTCGCCCAGGCGATTTCTTCAGGCGCGTGTAGTGTAACCGCCGTTGAGATGAATCGCCGAATCGTTGATTTGGTTCGAACCCGATACAACGATTTCGCCGGAGGTTTGTACAAGCGTGATGATGTCGAGATAGTTATCGCAGAAGGGCGCAGTTTCCTGGAAAGTTGCGAGCGAAAGTTTGATATTGTCAGCATTTCGATGATAGATTCACCCGGAGGCTCAGCCGGTGGAATCGGAGCTTTTAACCAAAGCCATTTATACACCGTCGAAGCAATCAAAAAGGCTTTGACTGTTTTAGCTCCAGGCGGTGTACTTAGTATAACAAGAGCCATTAAGATGCCACCTCGTGATAGCCTTAAGATGTTTGCGACCGTGACTGAGGCTTTATTGTCCCTACCCACCCAGAGCCCGGATCCACCAAAACATATAATCATGATTCGAAGCTGGGCGACAGCAACTATCGTAGTATCGCTTGAACCTTTTTCAGAAGTACAGATTGAAACTACTCGCGCTTTTACGCGGGAGCGATCTTTTGATTTAGTGTATCTGCCGGGAATTAAAGCCAGCCAGGCAAATCGTTTTCACCAGCTTGACCAGGGAGCGATTTATTATAAGGCTGTTCAAAAGATTCTTTCAAAAGAGTCCAACGATTTTTATAAAGATTACCCTTATAATATTCATCCTGCGACTGACGACAGACCTTACTTTTTCGATTTTTTCAAATGGAAATCACTCCCAAATCTGGTTCGAACGATGGGTACAGGCGGACTTCGCTTTTCCGAGTGGGGCTATCTTGTACTTGTGGCAACGTTAGCCCAGGCAGTTATCATCGGCGGTATCTTGATACTCGTCCCTTTATTATTCTCAAAATCTATCAGACAGATTCGCTCAGGAAAGTTTGCGGTCGTGAGTTACTTCCTACTATTGGGTATGGCGTATATGTTCCTTGAAATGGGCTTTATCCAGAAAATGAATCTTCTGATAGGCCATCCCGTCTTTGCCGTTGCGGTGACACTATCTGGCTTTTTGGTTTTTTCCGGCTTGGGCGCACTGGCTTCGCAACGAATACTTTATGGCTTATTCCGATTGCAAACCAAAAGCAACAAAGGCGTCCTTATTGTGACCCTGATTATCATTGTGATAGGCATAGCCGATTCGCTAATATTAAACCTGGGTTTTGACTTCCTCGTAGGACTTCCCCGAATTACCAGAATAGTGTTCGCCCTGATAATAATTGCCCCATTAGCATTTTTCATGGGCATCCCCTTCCCAACAGTACTAAGCCGGCTTCATTCCGACCGCCAACCACTAATCCCCTGGGCCTGCGGCGTCAACGGCTTTGCCTCGGTAACAGCTGCGGTCTTAGGAACACTCCTGGCAATATCCATAGGCTTTACCGCTGTTGTAATTACAGCATTATCATGCTATCTTTTAGCAGCCCTCATATCAAACCGAATTCACCCCAAACCCTAACCACCTGCATTTCCCCAAATAGCACTGTATCCCAACTCGTCGGGAGCACGCCGGGGACTCGTCGCTGTCATTGCGAGGAGCGACGCGACGCGGCAATCTAAACCCACAAAATCGAAATTCGGAAATTGAATATCGCAAATTTCTCCTTGACTTTCTGCAGCATATATGATACGCTTTTATAGCTTTTCAGGTGGCAGTATATAAAGGAGACTGGTACTATGAACATAAGAGCAATCATTACATTGGCCTTGATGGTCTGTATTGGTTCAAGTAGTTCGGTTATTGCTGATTGTCCATCGATGGATGCCACAGGAGACTGTTTTGTTGATTTTCAGGATTTTGCAGTTTTCGCATCACAGTGGCTCACCACTGACCCCTGCGTGCCGGATGATATGGTCTATATACCCGATGGTAATTTTGTTATGGGTGACCATTTTTCCCCAGAATATGATTTAGATGCACTGCCCCTCCACGATGTATTGATCGATGCGTTCTTTATGAGCAAATTCGAGATAACTAATCAGCAGTATTGTGATTACCTCAATTCTGCTTATCCGGGGCAGATAAAAATCGTCAGCGGTGTTGTCTATGCTTCTTCTGATGACCCCTGTAATTACCCCTATTGTGATACATACTCTTATGATGTTTACAGTCAGATTGACTACAACGAAGTAAGCGGAATTTTCAGTGTAAGGGAAAAGGGCGGCCGTGATATGTCGGATGACCCTATGGTGGAGGTAGGCTGGTATGGTTCGGTCGCCTACTGCAACTGGCGAAGCAGTGAAGAAGGCTATGAGAGTTGCTACAACCTATCAACGTGGGACTGCAATTTTTCAAAACACGGCTACCGCCTGCCTACAGAAGCCGAGTGGGAATACGCCGCCCGTGGAGGGCTCAGCGGTAAACGGTTTCCCTGGGCTGATCCCAACATTACCCACAGTCTGGCGAATTACTACTCCAGCCCTGGCAGTTACTCGTATGATGTAAGCCCGACCAGCCGTTATCATCCGCTTTGGAATAACGGGATTTGGCCTTATACATCGCCAGTTGGTTTTTTTGATGGTACTATGAAGTATAAGGTCGATTACAACTGGCCCGGCAGTGACACAAGTTATCAGACATCCAGCTCAGCCAATGGCTACGGTCTCTTTGATATGGCAGGCAACGTCCAGGAGCGGTGTAATGACTGGTACGATTCAAATTATTATGATACAAGCCCGTATGACAATCCGACTGGGCCGGCTCCAAGCAGTTATCGTGTTATCCGCGACGGCGGTTGGGGCATCGGTGCGGGGGGCTGCTCGGTATCGGACCGCACCGGCAGCAACCTCGACAGCCGGAGCAACATCATCGGATTCCGTGTTGCCCTGGACTTAAATTAACACTTTGTTCTTTTACACTTTATCCGACCGAATCACGCTATTACTCAGATTAGCCACACTGATTTTACGAAAACCCCGCCCTCCAGCCGCGGAGTAAAACCCTCGAATCCAGAATCTTGCATCTTGAGTCTTGTGTCTTTTTTAATATCTTACCTGCATAAGGCAGCTTCGTAATACAATCTTTCAACTCCTTGTTTTTTGTGCGCGTTTTTTTAAAGTCATAACTAATTACAACATAACAACTTATCTCAAAACTGCCAAGCAAGGAACTTTGTCGATATAAACCACCAAAACCCAAACCTGATCAACCGGTCGGATGGGCTACTTGCTGAATGTCCCGACTTGTCGGGAATGACAGGGGGGGGATTGGATTTGTTTTGCATGACTCGTGACTCGTGGCCCGTGACCCGTTTGGTGAGGTGGGCATATGTGCATTTGGTTTAAAATTGGTTTCGTTTTGCATATTTATTCGTCTCTCGTGACCTGTGGCCCGTGACCCGTATTTGGGTGAAAAAGTTATGTATGTCTTTGTTGTATATGGAGTTAAGTGTGTCATGGTCAGGGATTTGCAAAATACGTTTTTTTGGATTTTTTTGGATTTTTTTGGAAAAGTTGGAGGTTTTTTTGGAAAAGATGGGAGTGAAATTGGCTTCTTTTGCGTGTTTCGTCGAAGCGTTGGGCGTGAAATTGGGTTTCCCGGCGCGCCGGAACTTCGCCTTCGGCTCAGCGTAAGCCTCCGATTTGGGTTCGTTTTGCAACTTCTCGATGCACGATTCTTGATTTATTGGAATTGGGTTTGTTTTGCATATTTTCGTCTCTCGCATTTTGCGGTTTAATCCCAGTAATTCGGTAGGAAATAGATGATTGCCTCTGAATTTTTTATTTATTATTTTCGTCTATTTTCCGCCTTTTGTTTTGTCTTTGATAACTTCTATATTCAATTTGATAGATATTTAACAGTATATTATGCTTGTTGTCAAGTTTAAAATTTAGTGAGTAAGTCAGTAATTCTGTAAATTAGCAAGTCAGATAGGTTAGGAAGCCAGGAGTCAGAAGTCAGAAGCCAATCTCTCATTGCTCGATGGATGAGGCTGGTACGGATTTTCAAGTTGCTTTTTCCCGGATATTGGCAGATAATTAGTTTTCAGTAAGAATTTGGAGATGTTATATGACTTGTTGAGAGTATATAAGTTCGAAATTATGAGTAGGAAAAAGTAGTAATACGGCAATGGTGGTTTTTCTAAAATGAAAATCAGCAATCGTTGAAATAGTGAGGTGACAACTTTTCTGAAAGGGGAAAAAATGAAAGCTAAGAGATATTGTTTTTGGGGAATTGTAATAGTTGGAATGATGCTCGGAGGTTGTAAAAAGTCACAAAATTATGAATCCAATTCGGATATTCATACCTTGGTTACAATTGGACGTCTTGATGCAATTGAATCTATTTTGTCAAAGCAACCTGAACTGGTAAATGCGAAAAGTGAAGATGGTTATATGCCTTTACACCTTGCGGCAGCCATTTCAGATAATGAGGAAGCAGTCAAACTATTAATCGCTAAAGGAGCAGATGTAAACGCCAAAGAAGATACTTTTGGGGCTACTCCTTTACATATGGTTTTTAATATCCTTGGGAATGATAAAGATATTGTTAAGATTCTTGTTGACCATGGAGCGAATGTAAATGCAAAAATGGATGATGGTGGAGTTACCCCCCTGCATATGGCAGCAGATAATGGTCTTAAAGATATTATCGAATTTCTTATATCCAAAGGAGTTGACATAAATGGCACAGATAATATAGGTGGTACAGCTCTTCACCATCTTGCTCAAGAGGATCAGGAAGATAATGTAGAAATGATTGAGTTTCTTCTCTCTAAAGGGGCTAATATAAATGCGAAAGACTATACGACAGGGGGAACACCATTACATTATGCTGCATTGAATGGCTACAAAAATATGGTCGAGTTCCTTATTGCTAATGGGGCTGATGCCTTCAGCAAAGCTCTTGAGGAAGCAACCCCTTTAATGTTGGCTGAGGGTGAAGGGCATAATGATGTTGCCGATTTGCTTCGTAAGCACATGGAAAAAGTAAATAATTTGTTACATTCTATTAAGGAGACTGGTTTTGATGATAAGGTAGTGCTTATCTTTACTAAAACACTAAAAGACATCGCACCTGAAACGAATAAAATGTTGGGTAATGCATTTAAGCAAGATTACTCGTTCGATTGGTTCTCGCTCCAGATGTTAGCTCTTAAAATGGCAGAACTACAGTTTAAAGCTTTGGGTATGATAAATGATGCTGATAAAGTAAAAAAAGCAGTTGAATCTTTAGAGACTGCGTGGTTAGAGAGTGATACGCATGAGATTCTATATGCAAATTTCTATAATATAGAGCTTGAAACTGTTTTCGATGGTATTATTCAGAACATGTCCGAAGAAGAACAACAGCAACTTTCTTATGACACTCGTCCTTTGAAAGCATTAGCCGAGAGGTTATTAAAGCAAGACAAAGAGCAAGCAAAACTAATAACTAAATAGTCAATTGTTAAAATGGTGAAGTGAGAACTTTTCTGAAAGGTGATAATAATGGCCGGAGAAGTAGAGTCCAAAAATTCCAAAAAGACAATACGTTTAAGCCCATGGTATTACATTTGTATGTGTGGGGGAATTGTTATAATGGTTCATCTGGTTAATTGGGGCGATACACCATTGGCAGCAGGGCTTGAATGTGCTGCTGGAGCGGTATTAGGTATATGCGTGTTTTACTTTGCTAAATATATTATTTTTGCGGAACCTCGTATAGATAAAACAAATGACGAGAAGCCAAAAACATAATTAGACTTAGGATGAATCGGTATGGTTAAGTTGAGAGGAAAACTCTAAAAATTGGCAATGTTTTAGTAGATCCCTCCACTCGCTTGGCTCGGTCGGGATGACCTGGAAGTTGGAATGACTGGTATTCGCTGTAAAGTCAAAAAGAGTGAGGAGGCAGTTCTTCGTAAGTCTCTCTCCGGTTAAAAGTTATGGTATTCGGGGAGACAAGATTCGAACTTGCGACCTCTGCGTCCCGAACGCAGCGCTCTAGCCAAGCTGAGCTACTCCCCGTTTAATTAACGGTGCTTAGGAGTATAGCATAAGGGCAGGAAAACTGCAATAGTGTTCATATTTTCTTAGTTTGGTGAATAGAATGAGAATGTTGTAGCTTTTTTAGCGGGGTTGAGATTGCTTCGCTTTGCTCGCAATGACATGGGGGTTGAGATTGCTTCGCTTCGCTCGCAATGACATGGGCTACGTTACAATAGATTTGTTGGGTCTATGTCTATTGCGATTTTTGTTGATGATGCTATGGGTGGCATTTTTCTTAGGTGAGTGAATAGTTGGCGGATTGTTTGGGCGGTTGGGGCCTGGATTATTATTTGCATTCTGTGGTATGTTTGGATTCGGCTTATTACTGCGGGGATTGGGCCGCGGACTGTTAGTTTTAGCTGGTGCCTTTGGATGGTGTCGTCGATTCTTTGTTTGAACAGGGCTGAGGCGGCTTGGAGTTTGTCGAATTTTTGATCGCGCAATATTACGGCTGCGAGTCGCCAGTAGGGGGGGAGGTTGCATGCTTTTCGGTGTTTTAGCTCCTCCTGCACGAAGCCGGGGAAGTCGTTTTTTAGTGCGAATTGTATGGCGGGTTGGTTGGGTAGGAATGTCTGTACATAGACGACACCTTTTTTTTCGGATCGTCCTGTTCTTCCGGCTACTTGTGAGATTAGCTGGAAGGTTCTTTCGTTTGCTCTGAAGTCGGGGAGGAATAGGGAAGTGTCGGCGCTGATGATGCCTACGAGGGTTACGTTTGGAAAGTGCAGTCCCTTTGCGAGCATTTGGGTTCCGGCGAGGACGTTAATTTTTCCTTCGCTGAATTGTCTTAGGATGGTGTAATAGTTTTTACCGGCCATGGAGTCTGAGTCGATTCTTGCGGCGCGGATGTTGGGGAACTTTGTGTTTAGTTCCTCTTCGAGTTTCTGGGAGCCGAGCCCTATCATTGCCATTGACTTTTTGCATAGGGGACATTTTTGCGGGACGAGGGTTTGCGCGAGGCAGTAGTGACAGATTGCGTGTCCGAAATTCAGGTGTCTGCCGGTTACGGTTTTTATGTTTTGAGAAGCATTCGTTTTGGATTTGTGGAATGTTAGTGTTACGTCGCAATTTCGGCAGTGAAGGGTGTGCTTGCATGAAGGGCAGAATACGAAGTTGCTGTATCCGCGTCGGTTTAGTAGTAGTATTGCCTGTTCGCCGCGTGCGAGAGTTTGTTCGAGGCGTTTTGTTAGCGGCTGGCAGATGAGTTCTGAGCCGGTTCTTGTGCCGGGGTGGTCTCTCATGTCGATGAGTTTCATTTCGGGCATTGGGAGGTTCATTACTCGTTTTGGGAGGGGGACGAGATCGTAATGCTTTTTGTATTCGCAGTTGAATAGAGTTTCGAGCGATGGTGTTGCTGTGCCGAGGATGCAGTGGGCGTTTGCGAGTTGGGCGCGTTTTATGGCTGTGTCCCTGCCGTGGTATCTTGGTACGGTGTCCTGTTTGTAGCCTGGTTCGTGTTCTTCGTCGATGACGATTAGTCCGAGTCTTGGTATTGGGGCGAAGATTGCGGATCTTGCGCCGATGACTACGTCGGCTTGGCCGGATTTTATTTTTTGCCATTGCGCGTTTCGTTGTGGCGCGGTAAGTCGTGAGTGGAGGACGGCGATTTTTTCGAAGCGTGAACTGAAGCGCTGGACGGTCTGGGCGGTGAGTGCGATTTCGGGAAGTAAGATGATGGCGGTTTTGTTTTTTGCTATGACAGCTTCGATGGCCCTTATGTAAAGTTCTGTTTTTCCGCTATCGGTGACACCGTGGAGCAGGGTTACGGAGAATTTTTCGGAATCGATTTTGTTTTTGAAGTGGTCCAGGGCTTTTTTCTGGTCAGGATTTAGAGTGACTTTTTCAGCAGGCGTTGCCATTGATTTAGGTATCGCGGGTGGGGATTTTAGTATTGTTCGAAAGACGATTTTTATGATTAGCTTTTGCGCGAGGCTTTTTACGGGTGCGTTGGTGCAGTCTATGGTTTCGAGAATCTGGTGTATTTCTATGGCGGAATCGGAGTCTGTCGCGTTTTTGCTTTGGAGGTATTCGATGATTTGTTTTTGCTTTTGGCTTCTTAAGTTTTCGGCGGGTGTACCGGAGAGATATATGCATTTTTGTTTTTTTATTCCGGCGCCTTTTTTTACGGCGGCTGGGACCATTGCGGTAAGTACCTGTCCGAGTGGGCAAATGTAGTAGCTGGAGATCCAGTTGGCCAGTTCCATGAGTTGTGGATCAAGCAGAGGTTTGGGGTCGATGATTTTTGAGATTCTTTTTAGTTTTCGCTTGCCGGGTCTTGCGATGAAAGATTGCTGTTGAGGGACATCGGTGGAGACACAGAATCCGATCTGTGGTTTATTTCCTCTTCCGAATGGTGCTTCGATTCTCTGGCCTTGCTGGATTGGCCAGAGTTCATCTGGTACGGCGTAGTCGTAAACATTGTCCACGGCAGAATCGAATGCCAGCCTGATGATATAATTGCAGGGAGTCTGCTCGATTTGTTGGGTCGGGAACAGGCTTTGTGTTTTGTCTTTTGTCATGGTTGTTTTTGATTTTCCCAGCTTAGGGGTGTTGTGTCAAGATTATGGCTGGTTGAGTTGTTTTTTTTGTCTTTAAGCGCGGTCGCTACCTCAAACAGACCATTTGGTCAGTTTGAGAAGTAAAAAATTAGGTTCTTATCCAATAAAGTTGGTAACTGATAAGAAATAATGAACATAAATCCTTTTGTGATCATGTGTTAATCAACCAACTTTTCTGGAGTTGATCCAAAAATTAAAAGTAGAGTCCACTCTAAAAAGGGTTACATGCAAGAGGTTAAAGATTTGGGCTTTTGAGTTGTTTGTTCTTGAAAACCATCTATTTGCCGCCGGATAACCAGCTTTCTGTAAAGATAGCCAGATCCCTTTCGTCGATAACATCGTCCATGGGATCGGATATATCTAAAGCACTGTTCCAGTTCGCGTCTCCTCGTCGGCTCTTCCAGGAACGTGCGAAAAGCGCAAAATCGCTAAAAGCAACAATACCATCGAAGTCCAGGTCGCAAGCATAATATTGGCCATGGAAATCAACACCCCACTTATTGCCACAGGAGCTGGTGTTGTCACTCGAAGTGCCGGTGTTTACATCATGTATCTCAAAGGCCATGCCGTCTGCAAAAGCCGTTACTGTATATTCTGTAGATGAATCCAAATCGGCAAAGGCGTAAATGCCTCTAACATCGCTTGTTACGCTAAACCAGAGGCTTTCGTCAATCGTTTCTGCGTAAACAGTGGCATTGGCCAGTGGATTTCCATAAACATCGAATACCCGCCCGCTTATCATCTCACCATCGCCGGGTGTCGTCGGTCGAATATTATAGATGCATTTATAAACCGATGAGTATGCAGGGTAAGAATCGATATTGGGAAGATTGTACCAAGCGTCATCGTCGCCATCCCAGCCCATATTCAGATGGTGGTAGAGACTCGAAGAGTTATACCCGTATCCGTCGCAGACAACAGCGTGACCACCCGAGCTTCCGGTGATACCGAGGATGACGGGAATTCTTGCATCAAGGTTGGGATTGACCATATCAAGAAGACTCGATCCGATATTTAATCCGGCGTTGTAGGCCTTAACCGCGTTTGCATATCCGAAAGTATTAACAAGTGCGTTTTTAGCCCTTCGAGTATCAGTAGTCGAAACTGTAGATGTGTAATTCATTCTTACTGCAAGGCCGGCATCGTAACACAACGCTCCGACCGCCTGCCAGCTATCGTCACTGTAACTGCCGCAATCAGGATTAGAAAACATCTGAGCCCAGTCGTAAGGACCGCCGAATCCGTCACCGCCAAGTGTATTTGCTGTTTGCTCGACTCCATTGACATAAATTGTATAAGGGTTTGCTCCGATTCTCGAAGTCGGATATTCGAAATATTTCATTACCTGGGCTAATGAAGTGGCGACACAACCGGCATAATAGTGATTGGGAGTGTAATAGTTATAGCAGTACTGTCCACAGACATCAAGCTGACCCCATCGAGTTTGAACGAACGGATCTATCCGAACATCGGAAACGCTACCGACCCCCAAAGCCGATACGCCCTCGGCCAGTCCTTCGAGCATGCGCCACTTTCCTTTGGATTTTTTTACTCTTTTAGAGTCAGCCTTAAAAACTGGTGACTGACTTCGAATCAAGGCCATCCTGTTGCCGATGTCACGGTTTAATAACTCGCCCAGAACACTCTCAATTAAACCGTTATATGTACCATTGTTGTCAAAGGCAATTATTGGTTCGATAGCATCCTCGGCGGCAACTATAACAAAACCGCCCGGCTCTAAATTTACAACGTGGTAGAGCAACTTGCCATCGTCGTCCTCAAAGGAATCTATACTAAGGATATTTTGACCGATGACCGCACCCAATGGGCGAGTATCGCTCCTGAGCCAACCGTAAACTGCCTTACCAGCCTGATGGGCGCCCATAGGCTTAGCCACAAGAACCCCGCTGAAAAGAAGCAGCACGGCAGAAGCTACCATCAATAATATTCCATTACGTCTCATTTTAAATCTCTATGTCCAGATTAGAACAGTGGAATTCCAAACCTGCAGATAGTCTTTTTACAGGACTCCTCTAAAAAGTATTACCCCCAATTTCCACGATGCGAGTATTGCTATTTACTCGTAGGGTGGGATTTAACCCACCATTTCTAAAACATCATCGCCAAAGGCGATTCCACAAATATCGAAGATCCCGGCGCGCCGGGAATCAATAATCAATTAATTATACCAGTCTGCTTTTCGACCAAGCTGACCCATAAAGTTGCCAATATCATTGACATCAATTGTACCGTTACTGTCGATATCTCCGAACTGGTATTTTTTAGAGTCGGAAAAAGAGTCCAGCAAGGAAGACAAGAATATATTGGAGTCAATCCCGTTTACAATACCGTCGGCATTAAGATCATAAAAATAAATACTATCTTCGTCCGAAGATTCGCCTACGTTCCAGGCCACAGCATATCGTTCGCTAAGCCTGCTTGAATCGTTAACGTCACTGTATGAAACCACAATTTCATATTCGCTATAGTTCGCATCCGCCTGACGATAAATATGCTCGACGTTGTCAACTTTGCTATCGCTGTAATCCAGAAGATAAGAGTTCTCGGCATTATTGGGATCGATAGCCCATAGTTCGATCTTTATGTTCGAGTTCTCGTTGGCCTTGGCTTCGAAGGGATAAACGTTGCTGTAATGATGGTTCCATGTTGCCGTTGTTGTAATGACTTTACCGGAAGGTTCACTCAGCGTAATTTTATACACGTTCTCTTGTTGCTGTTCCTTGTCGAGTACATTCAGATCCCAGCCGTTATTGGGAACCGCGCCGGCCTTGTGTTCACCGGCAGTCAAAAGAGAATATGCCTCGGTCGTGTTGAGCATACCGGCACCCTGGATATGGTCAAGCGGTGAGGTATGATCGTCAGTAGTTGAAAGATGTCCCTTGTGCCAGTAGGGCAGTTTCGTAGCCGAATTCATCAGGATAACTTTCACTACGCAGTTACCGCCCTCCAATGAGACTACAGAGGAAAGGTTGGAATCTTCTCGGGCTTTTTGAATCAAAAGACCGGAAGCTCCAGCTACGATTGGAGTCGAAAAACTTGCCCAGTTGCCCGTCGCTTCATACACGTTGGGCTCTGTATCGTCGGCGGCCAGACAGTTTCCAGGAGCAACGAGATCGGGTTTGCATCTGCCGTCTTTAGTAGGACCGGAGCTCGAATGTTCGGGATATGCAAGGGCAATATTGTTGAGACTAACTGAAAGATTTTCACTATTGACTGTATCGACAACACCAACTCCGATGGCATTGGCTCCGGCGCCGGGATAGAGAAGCGGATCATTAGCGTCGAGACCGTTACCGATACTGGCAACTACAACCATCCCGTTATGTTCGATCAGAGATTCGATACCACGGGTCCACCAGTCCTCGGACTCACTTCCGACACTGGCACTGATTACGTCGGCATCGGGAGCAATCTGCATCAGAACATTGTTGAACAAAAAGTGCCACAGTTCGAAAATATCCGCTTGAGCATCCGGGGCTACACCCTGATAATGGAAATTGCCAAGTTCAGGATCAAACGCGTTCTTATCTTCGCCAAGCAATATAGAGCAGATAGCAGTTGAATGTGGAGAGATTCCGGGATCATATTCGCCATCGTCCATATACGTCAAGTGCTTGTTCGTTAGACTCTGGTGTCGAGCGTTCGGGCGGTAATCGTTTTGAGGTTCACCCTCGTAATAGGTGATACTGCGGCAAATTACTGCGAATTTAACTCCAAGTCCGGTAAGATCGGGATCTATATCACGAAGACCAAATATGCCCGTGTGGTTCAACATACGAGGCTGAAACTCAAGATCAATCGCAACTTCAGCTTCCGCAGATGATGCGCAAACAAATACTGCTCCAGCCATCAGGGCTATTAGCAGAAACTTTTTCGGACCCTGCAACATACCATCCTCCGGAAGACCAGGCATTATTTCGAGGGAACAAATACCCCCTTATATACCTGTCTCCCTTAGCTTAAACAGCCTTAAAACCGCAACGTCATGAATTCATAATACCATAAACACAAAGCTATTTCAAGCAAATTATATGCTTCATGGCACTAAATAAACACCTTTTCAGTGCTGAAAACAGCGATTTCCTGAAAATAGCACCAGAAAACTTGCTTTATACGAACGTTGCTGATATATTCATTCAGACATTTTTAGAAGTGTTTTTGGGCAGGTTTTGAGATTATGAAGGTCATTTTAGATAGCGGACAAATTGAAGATATTCTCGATGATCTGACCTCAAGGATCGCTTCAGAGGCAACAGAAGAACATGAAATTGCCGTAATTGGTATTCGAAGCAGAGGGGAAATTCTCGCACAGAGGCTCTCGAAGTTATTATCAAAAAAGCTAAATAAGCTCGTGCAATGTGGAACGCTCGACATAACCCTGTACAGGGACGATTTGAATACGCCGCACGGACAATCGCAGCCACACGTTGGAATCACTGAAATTGGTTTTAATATTGATGATAAAATCATAGTACTTATCGATGATGTCCTCCATACAGGACGATCTACCCGTGCCGCGATGGATGCCCTGATAGACCTGGGAAGACCAATGGCGATACGACTTGGAGTATTAATCGAACGCGCAGGAAGAGAGTTTCCCATACAAGCTGATTTCATCGGATACAAAGCTAATGTGACGGATGAGCAGTTGGTCCAGGTAAATCTTATAGAATCAGACGGTAAAGACCAGGTTCTGCTTGAGTAAATTACAAAACATGCGAGAAAAACTGAATAATCGATATTTACAGCGAGGCGCAATATGGCTGTGATAGGCAAGAGCAGACAGTTCAGGTGGAACCAAAAACATCTACTCGGTTTGCGACAGTTGAGCGTAGAGGAGATCATTCATATTCTTGATACTGCAAAAGGTTTCGAGCAAATCAGCACTCGCTCAGTAAAGAAAGCACCTACACTGCGTGGAAAGGTTGTGGTAAATCTGTTTTTTGAAGACAGCACAAGGACACGCAATAGTTTTGCGCTTGCCGCAGGTAGATTGAGTGCCGACGTAATAGAGTTTACAAAAAAATCAAGTTCCGTTAGCAAAGGCGAGACACTCCTGGATACAGCTCGCAATCTTGAAGCACTGGGAATTGATATAATGGTAATTAGACATAATGCCGGCGGGGCGGCGATGTTCTTGAGCAAAAACATGAATGTCTGCGTGGTCAATGCAGGGGACGGTTATTGCGAGCATCCCACACAGGGCCTTTTGGATGTTTATACCATCAGGAAAATAAAGGGAAGCCTAAAAGGGCTCAAAATCGCGATAGTCGGTGACATAGCGCATTCACGCGTCGCTCGCAGTAACATGTGGGCCATGACAAAACTCGGCGCAGAGGTAATCTTCGTAGGCCCTCCAACCCTGATACCGGCACATGTCGATAAATTACCGGTTACGGTCAGTTATTCGCTCGACGATGTCATCGAAAAGGTCGATGTTGTCAATATGTTGCGTATCCAGTTTGAAAGACTCGGAGGAAATCCCTTCCCTTCGATTCGGGAGTACTCACGGTATTTCGGACTCACCATCGAGCGAATGAAAAGGGCAAAACCCGATATCCTGGTCATGCATCCCGGACCTATCAATCGAGGTCTTGAGATTGAAAGTGAAGTTGCAGACGGACCAAACAGTGTGATACTCGAACAGGTAACGAACGGACTGGCTGTGAGAATGGCGGTACTGTTTCTCGTCAATCAGGCTGCCGTGCATCAGGCCTCCAAAAAAAATACAAGAGATAACTCTTTCTGTGAAAATGGCGATATATGAGTAATGAACTACTGATAAAGAACGGGCATGTGATTGATCCTGCCAACGGCGTTGACGCTAAGTGCGACGTACTTATTACCAACGGCACGATTGCCGATGTCGGAAAAATCGATACCACCACCGAAAAAGTAATTGATGCGACCGGGATGCTCGTAACACCCGGACTTATCGATATTCATGTCCACTTCCGCGAGCCAGGAGATGAGGAAGAGGAGACGATTGCAAGCGGCTCGGCCGCAGCGGTTGCCGGAGGATTCACTTCCGTCGTCTGCATGCCCAACACCAGCCCTGCCGTAGAGGATGAAACTGACGTTGAATACATTCATCGAAAGGGCAGGCAGGCACGCAAGACCCATGTCTATACGATGGGTACTATCACTAAGCAACGAAAAGGTGTCGAACTCGCGGAAATGGGTTTTATGGCCGAAGCCGGCGCAGTTGGTTTTACTGACGATGGGGACGGGGTCCAGGATCCCGCCGTTATGCTCAGAGCATTAAAATACGTCGCTATGTTTGACGTCGTAATAGCACAGCATTGCCAGGATAATGGTTTTACCGGAGATGGTGTCATGAATTCCGGGTACTATTCGACGATTCTCGGCCTGCCCGGAATTGATTCGCTCGCAGAAAAGGCAATGCTCTGGCGCGACATTCAACTCGTTAAGAAAACAAATGTCCGTTACCATGCCCAACATATTTCAACCGCCGGAGCTGTGGAACTAATTAGATCCGCAAAAAAACAGTCGCTGCCCATTACCTGCGAAGTCACACCGCATCATTTACTCTTCACTGAACAGGCTTGTGCCGAATACGATACTAATTACAAAGTTAATCCCCCGTTGCGGACACAGGAAGATATCGAGGCTTTGAAACAAGCTATTGCCGACGGTCTCATCGACGCTCTTGTAACCGACCACGCACCGCATCTACAGAGTGAAAAGGAACTCGAATTTTTAACCGCACCGTTCGGTATCGCAGCCCTGGAGTGCGCTTTGGGATTGTATGTTAAAACACTGATTGAACCCGGTATTCTCGATTGGCCGAGAATGATTGACTTAATGACAAATAAACCCGCCAGAATAATAGGCGTTGACAAAGGAACACTCGGACTGGATAAGCAGGCCGATATTACTATTATCGATCCTGACGCACAATATAACGTTGATGTCGCCAACTTTCGCTCGAAGAGCAGAAACTGTCCATACCACGGATGGAAGCTTAAAGGAAAAATCGTAAAAACAATCGTAGGCGGCGAGGTGAGGTTTTCTGCTGGTGATTGATTAAATGCCCATTATTATCGACGGTCACAATCTGCTCTGGATGCTAAAGAGATCGGGTAATGAATTCGAATCACTAACCGATTTGAAACTCTGTCATATCATAACACGATACCTCAGATTGGTTTCCGAAAAAGGACATATCGTTTTCGACGGAACTGGACCAAAGGACCAAAGAGCTTTTGACAACATAAGTAATCTCGAGGTCTCTTTTTCAGGACTGGCAAAAGAAGCAGATGATGTAATCGAAAAAAAAATCGCGGCCAGCACCGACCCGAGAAGACTTACCGTCGTAAGTAGTGACAGAAGGCTAAGAGCTGCCGCAAGAGCGGCAAAGGCTTCCGCGATAAAGTCAGAGGCTTTCTGGAGCGACCTGAACAGACATTTGAATCAGCCAGGAAAAAATCGAGAACCAAGCGAAAAACGACAGGGACTCAGCGACGGCGAAACACAACAGTGGCTTGAAATTTTCGGTATGGACCCTTAATTTACTCTCAGGTAAAAGGCAATGGGTTTAAGAACTAAAATAATACTACTATTGCTGCTCTCGATTATTCCCGTCGGTCTTGTGGCCTTAAACGAGTCTATCAAAGACCGACAGGTAGTAAAAGAGCAGGTAGGCGCCAGTTCCCTCGAATATGCACGTCTGTCCTTACTGAGAATAAATGAATACCTTTACTCAAAATTCGAAGATGTGCATAGCTGGGCACATACCATAAGCCATGAGGGTATTGCAGAAGATCGGCAGCGAGATCGTATTTCAGATTTCCTGGCACACACGATAGAAATGTATGGGGAATACTACAACGCAGTTCTGTTAGACACAAAAGGCAAAATCATCGCTGCAAGTGAACCCCAATTGTTGGGCCAGGATCTCTCCGCCGAACCGGGATTCGCTCGGGCATTGAACGGACAGAATTATGTTCAGGATGTAGGCTTAAACGCAACGGCCGGAGACTATGCTGTAGTAATCTCAATACCCGTTACCGAACCGGATGACGAATCAAGGATTGTTGGTGTACTTTCAGCCGCTGTCAAATGGAACAAAATCAGCGAAATGATCGGTACTCTAAAAGTCGCATCCAAGCCACAAAGCCTCGGTGACCACCTCATGCTGATCAACTCGGACGGTCTTGTCATTTCCTGTTTCGATCCGAATAAAATGTTTAAGGCTAACCTTATTGATACAGGCTCTAAAGCCGCTCAATATGTAATTGATAAGAAAGAGGGTGTTCTGCTCCAAGGCGTTAATGAACACGGCGTACATTCATTTACAGCCTATACTTACCAGAACAACTACAAAGACATGCCGAATTTGGGATGGGCACTGCTGTTTCATCAGGATCCACAACGCGTTTTTGTTTCTCTTGAGAAAATGGATCGAGAGAATATTTACACATTCTTGGTTTACATTTTAGTGATTCTCATAATCTGGTTCATCTTTATCAACAGAGTCAGCAAACCAATTCTCGCTCTGGCAGACGCCGCTCAGGCCGTAGGAAGGGGGGATTTGACAAGGAAAATACCTGTTGTATCCAAAGACGAGCTGGGAACTCTGGCTAATTCGTTCAACACAATGGTTGAAGATTTGAAAAACTCCAGGATTGCTCTCGATAAATCTCAGGAGAACTACAGAGTACTCGTAGAATCCGCAGGACAGGCTATTTTCACTGTCACTGAAGATGGCGTTTTTACTTTTATGAACAACAGCGCCGCAAAACAGCTTGGAGGAGTACCTGCCGACTATATCGGCAAAAAAATGTGGGATATCTTTCCAAAAAAACATGCCGACAGGCAGATGAATACGATTAAGGAAGTTCTTGAATCAGGCCAAAGTCGAATCACTGAAGAGCAAACCTTAATAGCAGACAAACCACAATGGTATGATACACGCATCCAGCCTTTAAAAGGGGCCGATGGGCGTTTTAGTATCGCTTTATGTATTGCCAACAACATAACCGAGCGAAAGCAGGCGGAAATTGCCTTGCGAGAGTCAGAGGAAAGATGGAGATCGCTCGTCGAAAGTGCACCGGACATGATTACCACTGTTGATAGAGATGGTAAAATTCTCTTCACTAATCGAACTGTTTCCGGAAGGACCGTCGAGGAAGTTGTTGGCTCGAGTTGTTTTGATTTTATTGCACCCGAATATCACGATATACTCAGAGAAACAATCACAAAGACTTTTGATACAGGAGAATTTGGCGAATGTGAAATGGTCGGAATCGCTCCAGATGGAACGCGTATATGGTATCATACAAACATCGGACCAATAAAACGCGATGAAGATGTGATTGCGGCACTGGGAATCAGTACAAACGTAACCGAACAAAAGAAAGCACAGCAGATTCTTCAGGAAGAGAGAAACAAACTCCAGTCAATAATCAGTGCAATGGATGACGGATTGACTATCCACAATCGACAATACGAAATAATATATCAGAACGATGTACTCAGGAAAATCTTCGGCGACCACCTCGGAGAAAAATGCTATCACATCTATGAAGGAAAGGACCACATCTGCAAGGACTGCCCGGTGAAGACGGCCTTCGACGACGGCCAAAGCCATACTTCAGAGCGCAAAGTCATTATGCCTTCGGGGGATATCGGATACTGGGAAAACACAGCTGGCCCTATTCGTGATGCAAGTGGAAACATCGTAGCATGTCTTGAGATTGCCAGGGATGTTACGCAGCGAAAACGCGCTGAAAAAGCATTGCAGGACAGTGAGAGACGCTACAGAACGCTTCTACACAATATCCCTGGGATGATTTACAGAGGAAATCCCGATTGGACCGCTGAAGTTATCGCAAACAGTAACGTTATTTGTGGATACTCGGTCGAAGATTTGAACTCAGGGAAAATCAACTGGCTCGACCTGGTTCATCCCGAAGACAAAGAAAGAGTATTGGAGCAATCAGGAAGACTTGAAAACGGAAGAAAAAACGACATACAGGAATACAGAATTATTGATAAAGATGGTAGTGTTAGATGGATCGAAGACCATAAAACCTCACAGTTTAACCTCGACGGTTCCTTCGAGTGCGTCAATGGAGTCGTATATGATGTGACCGATCGAAAGTGCGCAGAGCAGGCACTGCGCGAATCCGAGGAAAGATACAGAACACTGTTCGAAGGTTGTTCGGAGGGAATACTCGTTGCTGATAACGAAACAAGAAAGTTCAAGTACGCAAATCCCGCTATATGCAAAATATTGGGATTTAATCAGGGGGATTTGATAAACAAAGAACTATCCGATATTCATCCCGCCGAGAGTCTTGCTTACGTCATCGAGCAGTTTGAAAGCCAGGTACGTGGTGAGAAATATTTAGCGCCCAATATTCCCTGTCTTCGAAAAGACGGATCCGTCATATATGCTGACGTAGGGGCCGCAAAAGTTGAAATTGACGGACGCCTTTGTATGGTCGGCTTCTTTACTGATATTACCGATCGAAAAAGGGCACAGGACAATCTCCAAAAGAGTGAGCAAAAGTATCGACAGCTCGTTGAAAATCTTGAGAGGGAGTATTTCTTTTACAGCCATGATGTCGATGGTGTCTTCACTTATATCAGTCCTTCTATCGAGAACGTACTCAAATATTCACAGGAAGAATTCCAAAGCCATTATACCGAATATCTTACCGACAATCCGATCAACGAAGAATGTATCCGTTATACTAACCTTTCCATAAAGGGAGAGCATCAACCGCCTTACCTAGTTGAGATTTACGACAAAGATGGTAGCATCCACATGCTGGAGGTAAGCGAGGCGCCTGTATTCGACGAGAAAGGAACTGTTATCGCCATCGATGGCATAGCTCACGATATTACTGAGCTTCTGCACGCAAAAGAAGAATTACAAAAGGCACACGATGAACTCGAGGCAAGGGTCCACCAGCGTACCGCTGACCTGGCAAAGCTTAACAAGGAACTTCGTAACGAAATCGCAGAAAGAAAGAGAGCTGAAATCACACTTATTGTTTATCAGGAGAGACTAAGATCACTGGCCTCCGAACTGTCTCTTTCTGAAGAAAAACTAAGACGACACATAGCCACAGAACTCCATGACCACATCGGACAGAATTTGGCTATTTCTAAAATAAACCTCGATTCACTATCCAACTTAACTCAGGATACCGAGATTACAAAGTTGCTAAAGCAGACCAGCGAGCTCATTGCCAAGACAATAGAGAGTTCTCGAACGCTTATTTTTGAGCTAAGTCCCCCGGTACTTTATGAACTTGGACTCGAAGCCGCACTCGACTGGCTCGTCAGACAGGCCAGACAGCGACATAACCTAAATGCCGATTTTGAAAGCGACGGTAAACCAAAGCCCTTGGAAGAAAATGTTCGTGTGCTTCTCTTCCAAGCCGTACGTGAGTTAATAATAAATGTTGTCAAACATGCAAATGCCGCTAATATATATGTCAAAACCGCTCGGATCGCAGAGCAGATGCAGATAACAGTCGAAGATGACGGTTCCGGATTTGATACCTCAAAACTCAGTCCGGGTGAATCGCAAACCGGGGGATTCGGATTATTTAGCATTAGAGAAAGAATTGAGAGTATCGGAGGCGAACTCGAACTTAACTCTAAACCTGGAAAAGGGACAAAAGTTATTTTGAAAGCACAAATAAAAAATGAAAAAGAATCATAATCGGGAGATATAAAAATGAGTATAAAAATATTACTGGCTGACGACCACCAGATAACAAGGCAGGGATTGAAAGCGCTACTCGAAAAGCAATCTGATATGGAGGTAATAGGCGAAGCCGAGCAGGGAAGAGAGGCTGTCACGCTAACACGCCAGTTATCGCCACAAATAGTTATTATGGACGTTAGCATGCCGGATTTAAATGGAATGGAGGCCGCAAAGCAGATTACAAATGAAAGACCAGATATAAAGATCATCGCCCTTTCAATGCATTCCGATTCGTTATTCGTAACCGAAATGTTAAAGAGCGGCGCTTCAGGATACCTGCTAAAGGATTGTGCTTTCGAGGAACTCGTACAGGCTATAAGGACCGTTAATTCGGGAAAAACTTATTTGAGCCCTTCAATTTCCGGCGTCGTCGTAAGCGACTATGTACATAGACTCTCAAAACCAGGAAACAGCAATCTCGAAGTACTTACCGCAAGAGAACGAGAGGTCCTGCAACTCATTGCCGAGGGAAAATCCACAAAGCAGACGGCACTCAAGCTACATATCAGTACAAAAACCGTTGAAACACACCGAAGACAGATTATGGACAAACTCGATATTCACAGCGTTGCAGAACTTACTAAATACGCAATACGAAAGGGTTTCACTTCACTCGATGCATAAAAGCATATATTTCCGAAATAAAACTTTTTATACCTGTTATTTGTCTCAAAACCGACGCACTAAGGTTTTTAGAGCCCCAAAATAGGGTATATCCTGATAGTACCCCCCACTTCCTTACTGCTACAATATACATTGAAAGCCCACAATAAGTTTTATTAGGAGGATGATTTTGATCCTCCTAAAAAAAGGGGTGTCAGTTGAGCGTTGTTTGATAGGTACACTGGGTGTGGGTACTTGTTGGCGACCTTATCCTGATGCCCCTTTTTTTGCGCATTACTAAACAAACGCTTCATATAGCCGTTTGTCCGCCTTCTCCCATGGATTTGTTGTTATGATCCGCAGCACACTTTCATTCGCCAACTATCTGGCAGATGACGATTCGCTGGCGTGACCTGGTATCGAAATCAACAAGGATAATCTGCTGCCACGTTCCGAGGCTCAGCTTGCCGCCAACTAAAGGAATGCTCAATGAAGGACCAAGAAGACTCGCACGGACGTGAGAGTGACCGTTGTCGTCGTGCCATGTTTCTTCATGCTCGTAACGGGCATTTTCAGGAGCAATTCTCTCGAACATCGACTTGATATCATAACGTGCAAGACCCGGCTCATACTCGGTAGTTGTTATACCCGCCGTAGAACCGATATTAAAAACTGTCACAATACCATCAAAAACACCCGATTCCGAAATCGCCCTATTTACATTCTCAGTAATATTAACAACATCACAATCCCCCGCGGTGTTGACATGTATTTCCTTTGTTATAACCATATGGCTACAATAACCATTGCATGTGTTCAATTCAACAACAAAAAAATCCTTATTCTGGCTTTGCTTGCATCCCGGCGCTGAATTCGGCAAACTGACCAATCGGTCAGTTTGAGCAACTTATAAACCTCCCAAACCGGGCAGAAGGGATTTATTTACTACAGGTTTATTACCGCTCCAGACAAATGTCTCGAAGTACTTCCTGTCGGACGTAATGGTAATTTCTCCATTTATTGAGAGGTCTTTATTAAGCCAGCCGCTAACATACACATCACCGGCCATGATTTTTACCGTACCAACATCAAAATTCGTTCGATGAATCAAAAAGGTACCTTTAGCAATGAAGTAAAGCTTCGATGCATCCACACCGTAATCATCCTCGTATATTTTTCCAGGACAAATTGAACCAGAAAATGGCGCACCGCTAATAGAAAGATTGATCTTCGCGCCCTTCTTGTCCTTTATATAATATTGACCGTACCACCTGCCCCAGACTCCCCCGGAAGGATCAATGCTAATCGCTATCGCTGCTCTCGGATCTTTCGCATCTTTTAAGGTTACATTAAAATCGTAGCTGGCACCTTCTTTAAGTTGAGCCTGTTCAGCAGACGGTTTCGACGCCACAGGAGCGTCTAATACCTCATCGTCCTTCTTTGTCCGAAGATCCCACTCTTTCCAAACAGACAAATCCGTGACAGTGTCAGGATCAATATCAGCTTTTTTATTGAGGTACATCTTGCTAAAAAATATGATACCTGCAAGCACCACTATAATCAGCAGTACTATCTGTGCCGAACCGCGACTTTTCTTAAATGAATCACTGCTTAACAAAAAACGACATTCAAGCATAGCTGAATCTCCTTTCTCAATATTGGACTTTCTTGTGCCTGGATATTAGTACCTCAAGTAATTATATGCAACAAAATATTTCTACAATTTCCCGCACACGATTAAAGCCAATTTACACCGCTTGTTTATACTTCTTTATCTCACGCACAACTTTTTGAATGTACAGTAGCAATAGTATGGGAAACAAACTTTTACAAAATGAACTCGGAAAGGATTGGTAAAATGTTCAAGAATAAAAAAAACACACAAATAACGCTTATAGCTATACTTATGACGTTTCTGTTAATCCCTCCTTTAGCTTTTGCACGTCGTGGAGGCGGCGGATCAGGAGGCCGATCAGGCGGTGCTTCAGGCGCTCGTTCAATGGGCCACTCAGGGGGTCGTTCAATGGGTCGTTCAGCCAGCCGTTCCGGCACTCAAGGGCATCTCGGCTTATTCAGAGGACCGGGAAACTTCACTCGAAGCAGCGGATTTAGAGGCCGTTCGAGTATTCGTAGCAATAGAGGCTTTAGAGGCAGTTCAACTATTCGTAGCCATAGTGCCAATCGCTCCAGTTTTGGTATTCGAAGCCATAGTGGCTTTAGCCGAAGTTCGGGTTTTCGCCGCGGCAACGGTCTCGACCACAAATCATCTTTCAGCAGAGGCAGACCGAACTACAATTCGGGCTTTCGCAGACATGGAAATTCACACTATGGCCATAGAAAAAACAGCTACTATCGCTATAGTGTACCCTCCCACTATTACTACAACTACCCCTATTCGTATTACTACGGACATCCAAGCTCATACTACTACTACAGCCTACCCTATCGAAGATACTACTACTATGGATATCCATACACCTACGATAATACCCAGTACTACAACTACGGAACTGACCGACAGTACCAATATAGAGAAGCTCCAAAAAACGCCGACCAAGCCGATCTACGCCGCAAACTCTACAAATCAAACGAAGCTGCCCAGCAGGCCCTAAGACAAGCCCGCCAAGCCAACAAAACAGTAGAATACCTAAGAGCCGACCAACATATCGACAGCGTAGCAAAACTCTTCGCAAAGCAAGATTACAATCAAGCCGTCAGCCGCGCATCAGAAGCCCTCAAAGCTCAGCCGGACAGCCCGATACTACCGTTCGTTTATACACAGAGCCTCTTTGCAAATCAGCAGTACGCAGATGCCGCCGGAGTTCTACGAGAGACTTTACGTAAAGTTGATATAAAAGAAATGGGAGTATTCTATTCCGTAGGCTTCTATCCCGACCAGACCACACTAAACGACCAAATCGAAACACTAACCAAAGCTGCCAGGAATAACCCCGACCGTGCCGGCTTACAGCTGCTATTGGGATATCAACTACTCGGTATTGAGCGATTTGAAAATGCCCGACAAGCACTCGAAAAAGCCAAAAAACAATACACAGACTCTGACGCCGCCGAAACACTAATATGGGTACTCGAAGAAACAAAAAGAACCCAACAAACAACAGAAACAACCAAAAAAGACAAACCAGCTTCAGATAATTAATAGCTCAAGCTTAGTTAGGGTGGGCTTTACTCCACCAAAAAAACACTAAACAAGGAGTTTACCCACCGCAGGCGATGTTGTCCCGATACATCGGGAGCACGCCGGGAATCATTTTAAAGGGTCTGTGCAAAGAACTGCGCAGGCCCCGAAGTTGATAAAAGCTTAGGTGATTTCCTTCATCCAAAAGCCTTTTATACAAAAATTACCCCAATATGATAATAATTGCCCATTATCGCTTCGATTACGAATACTAATCAACGCATTCCTTAATACCAACTGCCAAATGTAATTCCATCATGGACCTCTCTCCAGCCAATGCATACCGGCAATGGCAATATCTAAGAAGTTCACGACCCAGTCGTAGTTTGAGTCGCCGGGTATCGTCTCATAGCAACATACCGAATAACGAAGAATGATATAATCAACCGCCGTATCATCCTGGATATAAACATCCAGATCTCCGTCCGCTAAATCGCCAAGAACGCTCGTGACACCGGCGCCTGATGCCGGCAGATTACCCAAATCCAGTATGAGCTTCTTCGTATCACCAGCGTTCCACGTCATCCCGGTCAGTGAATCAAGATACTTGCCCCAGGCGAACGTCGGATTTAAAAACTCCAGGCTAAGAGAGTCGTTCGTCGGAATGTCTTTACCAGCTCGAACACAAAGCTCAAGCTCGGCCTTGACTATACCCGAAGGAAGACCGCTAAACGTATGACCGAACCTTCTGTTAGATACGATCTGATCGAATCTACGCCACGAACCGGGAAATGCCGTCGTCAGTTCGGTACTCGGTGAAGCTGGCTCCAGCGGAGGTGTGAATTTACAATCTTCATTAATACCGGCAAGAACTTCAAATTCGAACGAGTACTCACACGGACATACAGCAATTATCAGAGTCATGTAATCGATGCCCGTATCATCATCGACACGAATACGCAAATTACCGTTGGCAAGAGAACTAAGTACCGAAACTGGACCACCGCTGGTCGGAAGCGCAGCAAGGTCAAGACAGAACGTCACAACATCGCCCGGCGACCAGTTACCACCGGCCTCAGGCAGATTCATAAACCGGTTAGACCAGGACCACGTCGCTATACAACCGCTAATCGTATCTACGAAGCTGATATGATCGTTGAATGTCCCAGGCCAGCCTGCACCGGTAGTCGCCCGTGCGCGGAACTTGAGCTTGGCGCCAACAATCCCAGAAGGCAAACCGCTGAAAGTATGACCAAGCCAGCTATTGGCCAGTACTCCGCCCTCACCGGGAACCTCGTCAAATTGAAGAGCTGTACCAGTTGAGCTGCACGTCGTAATATAATTCAACAGAGCCGCATCCGGAGAAGCAGGCTCTGGAGGTGACGCAAAGTTATCGGCAATACCTGCCCCATAGGTCATCACTATTGCCGGATCACCGATAGGACAGATTATTGGAGGGATCTCGCAAGGCTGTGGGCAATTCACTCCGCTGCAGTCGGTCCCCGTACCCTGAGGCGTTCCACCAAGGGCCTTACATTCGGCCACCGTCACATCAACACAATTACCGTCAGGAAGACAGCAAGCCTCGTTCGGTTCAGGAGTAATACAATCAGTTGATGCACAATCGGTCCCGGCACCTTGTGGCATGCCTCCCTTTTCGATACATTCAGCCGGCGTCAAATCCACACAGTTCCCATCCGGAAAACAACACGCCTCGTTCGGCTCAACAAAAAGTTTGGTCGTAATCGCAAACGCCATATCAATCGATTCAGGAGAGTACGGATGCGGCGGTGGATAAATAAGCTCGTTCCAAGGAAGAGATGTTCCAGATAGATCAGCGTAAACTGCGTCATCATTCCAATGCCTGTCAGAGGTCTTCCAACCGAATTGTTGACCCTGCTCCGTCATCACCCAGATATCAAGCCAATAGACTATAGGATCATTTGGATCGCCCTCCTGAATGAAAGCAATGTTCGGATCGATATAAATATCATAGCGCCATATCTGCTGATCGCCAGTGGGGTCCGGAGGTATTGCCGCATTATAAAAATCACACCACCATTCGTAATCAGGCGATAGGTCAAAAACCATTGTCTCGACAAACTCTCCACTAAAGAAATCCTTCTCCCATAACAACGTCCCCGGCATGCTATAGCTGTCCGGATCCCCAGGATTGGCCGGAATATCCTTGTGAATACTCAAATGAATCTGAACAATGTCGTCCTTCGGCGTCGGGTCGTCTTTCCATGAGCCCCAGAAATGAACGTCGGTAATAGCTCCGGTGGTTGTACACTCAAAATCATCCGCAAGAGTACGATCAACACCGTCTGAGCGATCTATGCGAATGTCCATACCTGCCTTGGTCTTGTCAGGAGGTTGAAGCCACTTGACATTAGCGGCTACTATGTTCTTGCAATGGTGGTAATCAACGGTACCTCTAATCTCGCAGGAAAAGCCAAAGTCTTGCAAGCTAAAGTCCTTAATGCCAAAGTCCGAAAGATCAATGTCTCCGCAAAGAGGAAGCGCGTCGGTATTCCACGCCGTACCAGTATTGTCGTCGAGCTGCATAAACCACTGGAAACCGCCTGGCAGTGATATATAGACTTCATACTGGTCCCATCCCACGGGCAGATCGCTGAAAACGCGGATGCGTTCACCCGAAAGACCAGAATCATCAGCGATGTTGCCGCCAATATTCAGGGTATAGCTGGTTGTCGCAGCGTACATTCCATGGTTGGATGAACCGTCCGTGTCCGGCGTGGTCGCTTCGAAAACATAGATGATGGACCAAGGCTGACCGACGCTCACACTGCTCCAGGGCGAGCCGCAAGAAAACACGTTGGTGACAGTTCCCCCGAACTCGAACTCAACCAATTGCCCAGCGACTATTGGCCCGGCCCCTAACCCGGTCAGCAGAACAAAAGCACTCACAAACAACATCAATTTACCCATGATACACCTCCCTTTGCAAATAAAAACAATGATTAACTACCTTGAATCGGACTGTACAGCACTATGAAATGAGGTAGAACTATCTCCATTTCTAACACAATCTCCAATAAACGAAACTTCAACTTTGTCAAAAGATGTAAAATGTCTCAGTTGAGGTTTTTCATCAACGATACTTCAAGGAAATTTATACCATACCGAACTTCCAATTGTCAAGCTAAATCTTGCAAAATAATAGCATAATTGTTATACTTTTGACATTTACCAGCTATTATAACCCTTCAGAGAGGTATTAGGTCGCAATTGCGCAAGAAAAAGGCCCCGTGCAAAGAACTGCGCAGGCCCCGAATTTGATACAAAATCAAATAAATATCGAGGATCCGCCGCTGGAGGAATCAACCTGTGCCCAACGTAGCATCAGGAGTAAAGGACAAAACCAATTTTAACCATACATCTTGCAATTTTTAACAAACTTGGGCGTATTTAATAAATAGTAAGGCAAACATAACAGAAATTTCTATAATCAGCCTTGAACCTTCATTGTGCCTCTGGCGTAATTATAAAGGCCTAAAAAGGCAAAATGAAGGGTGGTGCGGCAAAAAAATAGCAGAAATTTTGAAAAATTTTGAAAAAATCGCAAAATACCTGTTGACTGTTTTCAAATTTAGGATAGAATCTACTTTTTAGGCAGGACGCAGGGTGTTACGTATTGCGTTGCTGCCGCTTTTAATTGGTATAAAAAGCTCTTTGACAAGTTAACAGTTGAGCCAAAAATGTAGCGAAAGTGCAACTACCACGGCAGTATCGCACAACCGTGGTAGGTTGAATTATTACTTTTTTTTCAGCACTTTCGGTGCGAACCAGTGTAAGGGCTCGTTCCTGCAGTTTCTGTAGGATTGAGTTTGATTAGGTACCAATAGCCCACCCCGGTTATTGGAGGCCTATCTGGAAAAGTGTTGAGCCTCGTAAATGAAACGTCCGGTTCGCCGGATTTTCAACGATACAAACTTGAAGGGTTTGATCCTGGCTCAGAACGAACGCTGGCGGCGTGGCTAAGACATGCAAGTCGAACGGACTATATAATTGAGTAATCGAGAATA
>SDBT01000744.1_pt1 | contig 53244 bp, 91 predicted proteins | sample 2277101 | NCBI WGS metagenome assembly SDBT01 (sample SAMN10404973, study PRJNA504765) | marine sediment metagenome | isolation source: marine sediment core GS10_PC15, 103 cmbsf | place: Arctic Ocean: Southern Knipovich Ridge | collected 2010
CGTTGCTTAGAACTGATTCTCGTGAGTCTGTAGGGCTTTTAGATGAGGCATACACTAATAATAGTGAAGACTACGACTGGAATAGAAGATGTTTTCTAAAGGGTAAGAAGATACTCACTTGTACTCACTCTTTAGTTCACCATGAGTGTGGTGTGACTAAGCAAAAAGCTGCTGCTGTAGGCGAGATGGACGGATATGACCTAGTAGCAAGAGCTAAGAATATATTTAATGAGAAGTGGAAATCAGAAGATTGTGACAATCCAGACATTTATGGACGGTCAGGAAGTGTGAAGCCTAACAAGCCTTGGTGTACGCAAATCCCATTGTAGGGTATAATCAGGCGAGCGGAGACTAATTCTATATAATGCCTACTTTACAAATATTAGTAGTTGCTGGTGGCGGCGCTGGTGGCGGAGCTAGAACTGATGCTAATGAAAAAGCTGGTGGTGGTGGTGGTGCTGGCGGACATATATTTGATGCTGCATTTTCACTAGCTGCTGGTGCACATTCAGTGACTGTAGGGGCAGGAGGTGGAGGAGTTAGCGGTGCAAGCGGTAATAATGGGAATGATTCTGTTTTTAGTACAGAGACATCTGTAGGTGGTGGAGGTGGAGGAACTAATGCAGCAGTAGGTAAAAATGGTGGATCTGGTGGAGGAGGAGCGGAAAAAAGTGATGCAGCTGGAGGAACTGGCACTGCAGGACAAGGTAATGCAGGAGCTGCTGGTAATGAGGGTGGTGGAGTTGCAGGTGGCGGTGGTGGTTCTGGTGCGGCTGCAACAGCAAGGCCTGGTGGCGCAGGTACGTCACGTTCTATAAGTGGATCCGCAGTTACTTATACAGTTGGTGGAGGCGGTGGTTCTGCTGGTTCTGGTTTTATAGGATCAGCAAACACAACCGAGGGATCAGGTGGTCGTGGACGTAATCGTGATGGTGGTTCAGATGTTGCAGGTGAAAACGGACTAACTGGAGTTGTAATAATCAGATATGTAACCGCTGATTTTGATCCATCAACTAGTGGTGGAGTAGAAACAACAGATGGAGATGATACCATACACACATTTACAGCTAATGGAACATTTACGTTAGTAGAAGCTGGAACAACAACTTCTACTACTACAACAACTTCTACAACCACCAGTACATCAACTACAACAACCCAAAGTACAAGTACGACCACATCTACCACGACAACCCAAAGTACAAGTACGTCAAGTAGTACCAGCACAAGCACGACAACTTCTACAACCACATCCACAAGCACTACAACAAGCCAAAGTACAAGCACAAGCACAAGCACAACAACAACTCTGACTCCTGTTTTCAAGCCAACGATTCACGTAGAGGAGACTAAAGTATTCATTGATGTCTCAGAAGTAAGACCTGTTGTGGAAGTATCTCCTTAATAATAGTATAATAAAAACAACGGAGGGAGTTTATAAGCTCTCATGAAAGTAAAAATACCAAATCCAATAGACACATGTGAAGAACAGACCGCTTTATCAAAAGAAGCAAATGCGGGAGCGTCTTCATTAACCGTATTAAATAACAACGGAATATCAGCAAATAATTTTATAGTTCTCGCTAAAATGGGAACTGAGCAGGCAGAGATTGTACAAGTATCCTCAATCTCTGGTGCTAATACGTTAGTCTTATCAGGAACAACTAGATTCGGACATGGAAGTGGTTCTTTCATATTTGTAACTCCATTTAATCAGGTTGAAATTTCACGCAAAGCAACAGCCTCCTCAACTTTTGCAGTACTTACAACCATAGACCTAGAAGTAGACCAATTCCTAACAATCTTTGAAGATACAGGCGGTCAAACGACTAATTTCTACAAATCAAGATTCAAGAATGAAAGCTCTGGACAGTTCTCGTCATTCTCACAAATAAGAGCAGGTACGGGAAGAACCACAAGAGAAGCGAGTGCGATAATAGACACAATTCTTTTAAGAACAGAAGACCCTGATGGTGAGTTCACCACAAGACAACAGGTATTAGATGATGTCAACTTAGGATACCAAGAAGTTGTAAACGCACTCATTCAAGCTTCTGCTGAATACTTCCAAAGAAAATTGGAAATCCCAACAGAAGACTTTAAATTTGAATATAGTTTGCCAGATGACTTTAGAGAAGTTCAAGAAGTAAGAGATGGGAATGAGAATATAGTAAACCCAAACCCAAGAGCTACCATATTTGATTTAGAGCCAGGGTATGAGATTGTTGGGCGGAATATAATTTATATCAATGATGTTCCTCAACCATCATCTACCTCTACGCCTAGTCCAACTACTGTTTTAATCAACGATGCGTTTGATACCGATGGTACATGGGCTGCTGAACTTGATGCAGAAAATGTAACAACTGACCTAGACGAATTTAAGGTGGGCACAGGTTCGATAAATTTCGATGTAGATGTTTCAAATGATTCAGGAAATGTGGCTGCTATCACGAATAGCACTATGACAGCACAAGACCTCTCAGACTTTGACGACAGTGGGAAGTGGAGAGTGTGGGTGTTTATCCCCGATGTTACTTATACATCTAATGTCACATTCAGATGGGGTTCAAGCTCTACTGTATTCTGGGCATTAACAGTTGAAAGAGACTTTAGAAGAAAGTCGCTCCATGATGGATGGAATTTGTTAGAATTTAATTGGGGAGATTCAGCTGTAGCAGAAACAGGAGACCCTGGAACTTCAGATGCAGAAGCAATTGACTATCTATCAGTAAGGATAAACTACACAGCAAACCAGCCAGATGACACAGACTATAGAATAGACGCGGTTAAGATAGCAAACAGTTGGAATGGAAATAATTTCTATGAGGTTACTTACTTGTTCCAGCCAAACCAGTTGGTAGATGAGATGGATCTTATTCAACTTGCAGAAGGACAGCAAGGTCTTCTAATAGATTACGCTGTTGCACAGATTCTATTCAGAAAAGGAGAACGCGATACTCAGGCAGAGCGCACGCTGAAAAGATTCAATGACAACCTTTCAACATTCATAACCCAATCCGCCAAAAGAACGAGAAGAATGATTGGTTTCAGGCTCTATGGTTATAGAAGGAAGTATGGAAGACAAAGAATATTAGGAAACGTAGTCACTAAAGACAAAGACTTTATTCTTAGAAAAGTATAATGCCCTCATTAAAACAATTCTTATTAAGTCGTTTTAATACGAAGGCGCAGGATATATTAATGCCAAATGATGACCTTCGGTTAATTGTTAATGCTGAACCCGATAAAAAAGGTGGGCTTAGAAAAGTAAAAGGATACAAACAAGTAGGGGATACATTAAGTGCAATTGTTACAACTTCTTTTCAGTCAGATGCTGACTTTAACGGAGGTGCATTTTCTAGCACAGAAGCACTAAATGACACACTTGTACTAACTGGAGGAGTTATTGAACAAGTAGAACAAAATGATAGCCATGAGATTCATGGAGATAATTGGTTTGCACAAAGCTTTAAGGCAACAGGAACTTCTATAAGTAAGATTACGTTATTTCTTGATAAATTACTTGGAGCCATTTTTCTTTTATACGATGATTTCAATGATAATAGTATTGATTCGACAAAATGGACTATTGCTGTAGGAGGAACATCACAAGTAATAGAAACTGGAGGTAAATTATCACTAGAATGTGATACGGGTGCAGCCAATTCAACACGAGCGGAAACAGATGGAAAAACAGATGGTAATAATTGGTCTGGTTGTAAATTTAATATAAATAGAACATCGGGAGAAATGCAGGGAACAACCACAAATAATTTATTGTTTGGCGGAATATTACAAGGATCAGAATTTATAAGATTCTCATTAACAAAAACAAATTTAGTAATAAATTCAAGTTCAGGATTTGGTAGTTTGAATACATCTTTTAGTGGTAATAATCACTTATGTGAAATACGTCCAAATAATAATAATATAGAAATATATTTAGATGGATCTCTAAAATTCACATTAACAAATAAAAGTATTAGTGGATTTTTTGAGACACAGAATTTCAACTCCTCAGAAGGTGGAGGAACTGCAATAATGACAATTGATAATCTATCAAAATATGAAGACACGACTGCTATTGCCGACTTAGACGTAAGAATAGAAACTGACAGCTCCGGTGCTCCTAGTGGCTCCGCCCTAAGCAACGGAACAACGACAATAGATGATGCTGATGTAGTTGAGGAAATGGTTACACAAGTAGACGCAGTATTCAGTACACCTCCTGTCACAGTGGTGGATGTAACATATTGGATAGTTCTTAAACAAACAGGTGGCGATGCTAATAACTTGTATCGTGCATATAAACAAAACAGTGAGGTATTTGGTAATGGACTCGCTAGACAATCTACAGATGGTGGTAGTTCATGGGCAGATGATGCTGACGCTCCTTCTGACTTAGCGTTTAAGATATTTGGTAGCTATAACTCAACAGGAACTTGGATTTCAAGTAATATAATCTTACTTTCAAACCAAACGCTTACTCAAATCATATTGAACTTTAAGGATGTCTCAGCAGCTAACGCCATAAGTCAGGTAGATATAGTAAATACTTCAGACGTAGTTCAGAGTAGTTTCACGACAGACATTATAACTGGAACAACTAAAACTATTAGAGCAGCAGACTTTGATAGCGGACTAGGATTTACAAACGGTAATACATTTAGAGTCAAAATCTCTCTCATATCAGGAGGAACTATCTCACCAGCGATTGAAGCAGTATTCCTAGACTCACCTGAGACAAGTATCTTATTGCTTGCACCATTCTATCAGGCATCTGGAACTAGGGCTTTAATAGCATTTGTAGCAGGGACGGCAAAACGTCTCACTTCAAACACATGGACAAACATAGCAAGTAATCTAACGTCAGGACTTCCTACAGGAGGAGCTATATTCGCAGCATCTAAAGGACCCAAGACATCATCAGGCACAGTCACAAGCGCAGACTCATCATCATTTACTGACACCTCACAAATACCAGCTCCTAATGCTTTTCAGGGAGATTTTGTAAAGATAATAACTGGCCCAGGGGCAGGGCAAGTCAGGAGAATCCAAAGCAATGAAGGAACATCAACCAGCACGACTACGAGCACAAGTAGTTCAACAACGACAACCACTAGCACAAGCACGACAACCAGCACTACAACCACAGTTTCCACCTCAACCACGACAACCGAAAGTACAAGCACAACAACTTCAGCAACATAACTATGACTCAATTTAACCTAGAGACAAGTTGGGACGTAACTCCAACATCAGCATCAACATATGAAATATATGACCCTGATGACCAATTTATATCTGGAAACAACACCGATGAAACAAAGAAATATGACGGTACGGACTTCACCGCATTAGAAGGTGATGCGCCTAAAGGTAATATAATATTTGTCTACAAAGACAGACTAATGGTTACAGGAGATTCAACTAAGCCTCATAGAATATGGTTTTCACACATTAGAAATGGAGAAGGATGGACACAATCAGGAGACTGGATAGAGATACGCCCACAAGACGGGGGTAAAGTTAATAGCGTATCAATCCAAAACGATGAAGCGATAATCAGCAAAGACAATGGAAGAAAGTATGGGTGGAGAATCTATGATGATGGAGACCCAACAAACTCACGCCTACGTATAATAGAAGATGATAAAGGGAGCGTTTCAAAGAAAGCTGAAACAGTAATGGAAGACGTTCTATACTACTTAGACAGAAATGCAATCTTTACAGTGCCTAGAGGAAATAAAGGCGGGCTCTCATTTATAGTCGATGAGGTTATTAAATCAATAGACCCCACAGTTCTCGCCAGTAGAGCATTAGGAAGTAATGACGGGAAGGTTTACATCTCTCTGGGAGATATAACAATTGATTCAGAAGAAGGGATAACCTTAACAGATGCCATATTTGTTTATGACTCTGTAAATGGCATGTTCTTTATCAGAGACAACACTAATGTGAATATATTTACCAGATTCATAGACTCGGACAATGACGAGAGACTTTACTTTGGAGACCAGTCAGGACGAGTGTTTAAGATGGATGAAGGAACACTCGCAGGAGAGAATACAGTCCACATGAGAATCAGAACCAAGCAGTATCTAAGAGAGCTAGGCAAAATGATTACCGTTAATAGAATAGGTGTCTTCATGGGCGAGCCAGACGGAACTAATGTTCTATACAGAACAGATGAGAAACAATTCTTTCATAATCTTGGACAGGTAATAAGTGAGCCAGTGCAATGGTTTGCTGTTAAGAAGGCGAAAGGCCCATTCATTCAATTAGAATTTACACACTCTAATCCTGATACAAGACCTGTATTAAATGGCTTTGAAATTCAATATCACATAGAAGGGGAGGAAAAAGATGGTAAATAATGATATAATAGGAATGGAGGAAAAAGAGACTGATGAAGTTGGGAATGAAATAGAACCAATTATAGAAAAGGATGAGTTTGTTAAACTTGGTATCACCAAGGAAGATATAGACCAAAGGATAAACGACCTAGATAGACGAGTTACCAATGTTGGGACAACAACGTCAACCTCTACAACAACGACAACCACATGACTTATATGGATAACAATTGTATAATATAATATATGGCTGAAATAGCACGAGTAATTGAAGAGAATGTACAGAGGGGTGGACAAGAGGGGCGTATTGTTGAACTCACAGATGGAAGAAAAGTATTCCTAGTAGGTAGAGAAACTTCTGATTTTAATAGACAAGGTCTGAGGGATTTACTTGAACAACAAGGACAACTTCAGTTTTCACCATTTCTTGAGCAATTTGCTACGGAATTAGGAGCATCAACTCCTGACCCTGAATCATTTCAGCTACCTGAATTTGCAGGATTTGAGGAACAAGCAGCAGGAGAGATAGGTCTATTCTTTGATAAAGATTTAGAGCTTGCGCTAAGACAAATAAATACGGCAAAAGAGCAAGCTAGAGAGTTAAAAGGATTGGCAGAAGAATTTCAAGAAAGACAAGAAGAACAGTTTTTCAGAGTAGAAGACAAGAACTTTGCTAACGCCTTAGATAAAGCTCAAGGACGTTTCGCGGGTGCAGGTACGGCTGATAGTGGATTCAGAGTAGAGCAATTGGCAAAAGAAAGAGGGCAAAGAGAGGAGGGCTTGGAAGAAGCGCGCACAGGTTTTGAAGAGACAACAAGAACTAGAACACTAGGATTTGAACAATTCATAAGACGGAGAGAGGAACAGGAAGAAAGAGTAAGATTACAGAGTGGAAGAGGAAGAGATGTTGCATTGCTTGAAACACAACGTGAACTCCAAAGAGAGGAACAGATAAGAAGACAGTCTGAAATCGCAGGCTTTAGGAATTTATTACAACAACAATTAGCAGCATGATATGGCAATAAAAGAAGCAACAGCAGAATTATTCGCGAAAGCATTCGGTAGACCAGCAGAGTCTATAGAAGAGAGACGTTTCTTAACAGACGTAGAACAACGAAAAGGAGCAGGAACTCCTGAGTCTTTGGGTGCTATTCAATTTGCACAACAACAAGGACGTTTCGAGCAACCAGGACAAGCACCGCAACAACAAGGTCAACAGCAGGGTCAAGCTCCTGAACAACTAACACCAGAGCAGGCTACAGGAGCAGAACAGGTATTCAACACTCTTCAAAAAAAGATTAAAGAAGTTGATGACGCTCGTAAAAAACTATTTAGTGAAACTCTTAAACAAGAACTTAAGACAACACTCATGAGTTCACCTCAGATTCAAGAACTTATTAAGCAACGTAAAGAATCACAGAAACAAGTATTAACAGCAGAACTAGCTCCAGGGGAACCGTCTGAAGTAAGAGACCCATTGCTCAGACGAGGACTTGCACGAGAACAAAGAGGAGAATTAGCGGGTTTAGTATCTGATGTAACTGGTGAAATCCAAACAAGGCAAACAGGAATAGGACAGGTTATTAGTAGATTTGAAGGAACAAGAGAGAAAGAACTAGAAGCTCAACAAGAGAGCCTACAAAACATTCAAACATTACTTGGTGAAGCTAGAGAACAGGAGAAATTCCCTCTCGAATTAGAAAAATTAAGAGCAGATATTGGTGCTAGCAGAGCGCTTGAAGCGCAAAGATTAGATGGAACTGGAACATCTATTGGTAATACAGTTCCGACTCCTACATTTGAAGAGTTCATTTCGCAAAAGCTAGGTGTTCCATTCCAAGATGGAAAAGCTCAGTTAAGTATTACGCCTCAAAGAAGGCAAAATCTAAGAGCAGAATACGATCAATTCGTACAAGCAAATACACAAAGAAATCTTTCAAGTCTATCACCGTTTGCGCAACAAGTTGTACAAAATCCTGGGTTAATGAATGGATTAACACCGACCGTCGCTGGAGAAATAATGACAGAAGCTGCCAATGCTGGTATAGATCTATCTCCATTTGCTATAAATAAAGTCGGTGACGCAACTCGAAAAGATGTTGCGAGACTTGATTCGTTAGAAAAATTTGCTAATGATGTTAAGAGTATAATTGAGACATCTAATATAGATACTGGTCCATTTGCAACACGCAGACAAAGACTTGCGCAGGTATCAAGATTCTTTGGAAAAGCATCTCCTGAATTTAAAAAGCTTGACGCGCTGTCATCCAGAACAAATGCAGAAGAGCTGAGTAGAATTAGTGGAGCAGCAGTAACTCCTGAAGAGTTTGAACGATTGCGTCCAGCATTGATTGATTTGAATCTGCAAGAAAGTTCACTTCCAGGTCAGGTAGACAATTTTATCCAACAGATAGTACAACTTAAAGCAGATAAAATCATACGCGCAACACAATCCGCACAAGAACTGTTAGGGTCTGTAGTACAACAAGGTCAAGATGGAGATATAATTACTGATGTAAGAGAAATACAATAATATGGCAAGATTTGAAATAACATTAGCAGATGGAACAAAAAGAATTGTAGATCGCGACAAGGCTCCTACGGTTGGCTCAAAGCTATCCAAACAAGCACCAGCAGAAGAAAGTAGAGGTGCTGGAGGTATTGGAAGTTTTCTCAAAGAACAATTTACTGGCAGAACTGGAGACAGGGGAATATTAGGAGATATTGTTGAATCTACTGTTGGTTCAAGGGGTTTACTTGGAGCATTCCAATTACCTGGAGTTGTCGCTGGTCAACTACCAGCACTGGGTTCTCAAAGGAAGTTAGCAGAATCACAACAAGCATTAGCGCAATCAAATACAGAATTACAACAAAGGATAAGAACAGAAACTGACCCAAGAAGAAGAACTGCATTACAAAAAGCACTGCAAACCAATTTAGAAACTCTGGGTCAAGGAAGAGAAGCTCAAGCAGATTTGAGTCAATTTATAAGAACGCCTAGACAAGCGATTGGTACTGCTATAAATGCAGCAGCAACTGTAGGTGCTGGTGCTGCTCCAAGAGCTGCTACTGCTACTGGTAGAGTCTTAACTCAAGCAGGGCTTGGTGGTGCACTGGGAACAGGCGAAGCGTTAAGTCGTGATGCATCTAATTCAGAAGCATTAAGACAAGGAGCAATATCAACACTTATTGGTGGGGGTATATCTGGTGCTGCTGGTGTCGCTGGAGCTGTATCAAGAAGGGTGACACCTTCTCTTGGTAATTTTGCCTCTGAGTTCTTTGGGGCAACGACATCTGCTCGTGCTGAAAATATAGTTAGGTCATTTAAAGAATTTGCACAAGTCTCACCACTGAGAAAGGCTGCCGTCGAGGGTAAGAATATTATCTTTGAAGCTGCAAATAAATTAGGAAAAGAATTTAATAGTTTTGCAAAGAAAGTTAATAAGGATTATGGGAAGCAATTGCAACAGATAATTGATAACAACCCTGATTTCAAATTTGATGCTAATAGTATGATTGATGAAATATCGAGCATAGTTGAAAATAGTATTGGAAATGTAACAAAATCATCAAATAAAAATAGACTTAAAACAGTCGTAAAAAGGCTGGAAGAACTAAGAAAAGAGCAGCAAGGAGTACCGTCAACTGTGCTTGGCGAACCTTCACAAGAGATTTCTTTAGGAATAGATCAATTTAATACTTTGAAAAAGAATATTTTTGACATATTAGATGAAGGAGCTGTTCCGCCTGGCACAAGAAAAGTTTTATTTGATAAGACATCCGCGCAGATTAAACAACAATTCCATGGTTTAATTGATGCTAGTGGATTAGATGATTTAGTGAAACTTAATTCAACGCATAGAATAGTAATGGAAGGTATTGTAAACAGACTCAATAAACAACTAACACCTGAAAAGCGTGAGGCATTTGTAGCTAGTTTGTTTTCTGGCAAAAATAAAACATTTTGGAGAGATACTCTTAGAAACTTTGATGCAGAAAGTGGTAGCAATTTCACTGATGAAATTCAGAATGTAATGGCTGCAAATGTTACGAAAGACTTGTTTGCTGCTGGACTACTTAGACAATCATTGACTGGTATTCTTGGTGCAGGATTGATTGGTGGAGTTGTTAGCGGTGTTCCTGCTGCAGGAGCAGCTGCCGCTGGAACATTCGCTGCCACGTCACCAAGATTCGTAGGAGCAGCTGCGACGGGATTAGGTAGGGCTGCTCAACAAGCTGGACGTGCTGTACCAGCGATTCAAGCCGCAGGTAGAGCTGTGCCATTTATTTCACAAGCATTATCTGGAAGACAGCAACAGTAATGCGAAGAATATTATTAATGCTGTAAGTAAACTCATGCCTACAAAATACACCACAAATTATTCATTGTCAAACTATGGCATTCTTAGATGACATCATTGGTAGATTCATGCAGGCAAGAACTCCCGTACAGCTTGCTCAGAGATTTGGTATCTCTCCACAAGGAGAACGAAGAGATGCTGGAGAGAAGAATATATTTGTATTCAAAAGAGATCCAGAAACAGGACAAGATGTACGGCTCCGAAGACCAAGGTCTCAACCGTTAGGTTTCGGAGAGTTTATACCAACCGAAGGAAGAACGGTACAAGAAGCATTTCAACCATTTCAAGAGCCTGGTCTTGAACAACCAAGGGTTGCAGGATTTACAGACTTTCTAGGTGGAGACGCTCAAGCTGCCCCACAACAACTCCCAGTAACTCCTCAAAGAGTTCCTACAGTAGGCCCTCGTCCAGCACAACCAGAGATGCTTAAACAACTTCCTCAAAGACAACAACAAGCAGCCCAAGACTTAGGTTTGAGTTCGTCAGAAGCAGACCTATTTAATAAAGAATCAGGAATCAATCCACTAGCACAGAATCCAACTACTACAGCGTTTGGACTCTGGCAAGGTTTAATCGCAACCAGAAGAGACCAAGGCAGAAAGGTGGGAGTAGACCCCAACACTAGAGACCCCCAGCAGCAACTTCTAATGGCTAGGAATTATATAAGAGAGAATTACAGAACAGCTGACAATGCGCTAGCGTTCTGGAATGCTACGAAAAACAAAGATGCTAGTATAGCTCCACCTCACTTGCAAGCAAAAGCCAGATTTTGGATTAACGAAAATCATGTAGGCTATTAAAAATTACATCATTTTAACCGTTGTCAAACTATGGGTTTCCTAGACGACATAATCAATACATTCATAAAACAGCAGGCTTCACCTAAAGATTTCTCAAGGTTTTTTGATACTGGAAAATCTCAAGAAAGAATGAGAAGAGATCAAGAAAGAAGAAAATCCATAGAGCAATTTGTTGGTGGAGCGACTGTTTCTGGTAGAGAAATTTTAACACCAATTGCAAGAACAGTATCACAATTTGGTAGTAATATATTAGGAGGCGCTTTAAGAGAGCAAAGACTGGGTCGCGAAGGTATGAGAGAAGGAGATGTACTTGGTGAAATCCCTCCCCTAATAGGAGGAGCTATCAGGGGTGTTGTATCAGGAAAAGGTCTTAGCCCAGAAACAACAACTGGCGAAGAATTTGCAAGAGGTTTTGGACTTAAAGAAGGTGGATTGCCTGCATTAGGAGTTGCCCTTGGAACAGAAGCATTACTACCAGGTCCTGGAGGAGAGACAAAAGCAGGAAAGGCATTAATACAACAAGCAAAGGGATTTAAGACTGCGAGGGAGTTTGTGAAGACACAAACAAGATTATTTCATGGAAGCAATCAGCCTATTACTGAATTTAAAAGCGCGAGTCAATTAAGAGAAAGTTTGGGAGAAAAATTTATTCCTTCAAATATTGGCGGAAGTAGTAAGTTCACTTTTTTTACAGAAGACCCTAATTTAGCTAAACAATTCGCTGGGGCAAGAGCTTTTAACGTTGAAGGTGCTGGCGGAAAACCTGTTGTTACAGAAGGTTTTGTTAGTGGCAAAATGATTGATTTGTCAAAAGAACAATTCAAGATAACCTCATCTGAAGCAAAATTGTTTAATCAATTAGCTGATGCTTTAGAGAAAAAATCTACAATGTTTGTCAATCCTCGTGTTGGTAGAAGTAGTGGTATAGGTGGCGCTGATGGTACAATAATTGGTGAATTGAGAATAGCTGCAAGAAGAGCAGGAAAAGGTGCTGATAGTCGCAGAATAAATATAAACTTTAATAATTTAGATAGTGGTCAGAGTTCTTTTGCCGATGTTTTGAGAGACTTTAATATCAATGGTTTTAAATTTGGAGATAGAGATACCATTGGTAGATTTGTAGAGGCTCAAGCTATTTTACCAGATGCAGTTAAAACTAAACAACAACTAACTAATATATTTAATCAATCAAAAATTTAAATTAACCATGGCACTAACAAGAAAGAAAGCGCGTAAAATCCTAAGAGATAAAAAAGTACGTGGTAAAAAGCTTACAAAGAAGCAAATGGCCTTCTTTGGAGCTAGAGCAAGACGAACAAAATAAATCATTGACAAGCATATAGAATAAGAGAACCATTATAGTAGTTCTTTTACTAGGGATGAAGGAGGGGTATCATGTTTGGGCTCACCATTTTTTGTTGTAGTATCTGTCACTACTTTACCTACAACTTCCACTCAAAGACTCATGAATGGTTTCCGCCCCCTAAAGTCCCTTTCACCCGCGTCACTCATTGTATCTGCCCTCTCTGCAAGGAAGCGCCGATACCTATCCTAAGACAGAAAGTGAGGTGGTAATCTACGAGGGAACAAACGGCAGTGCCGATAGTATGGACTACGAGAGCCATACTGGACTGTACGAGTTCCCTCTTTTTTTGTATAATGAATCTATACGAATGATATGATCGTCAGCATGTTATCCGTATATCAATCTTATTTCTGACGGATAAGGTTGATTTTTTTATGAAAACAAAATTATGTGAGTGTGGATGCGGAATGAAGACTAAAATTATTATGTATACTAATAATAAAAAAGGGAGGATTAAAGGAGAATCAGATAGATTTATTTACAATCACCATCTCATTAAGAAAAATCGTTATATCGTGAATAAAGATGGATGTTGGGTATGGCAGTTGGCAACAGATAAGGATGGATATGGGCAAACACGCCAAAATGGAAAACATATTCGTGCTCATCGTCTTTATTATGAAAAATACAAAAGTAAGATTCCTAATGATAAAGTCATAGATCATTTATGTAAGAATCCTGCTTGCGTGAATCCAGAGCATTTAGATATCGTTACTCAACAGGAGAATGTGCATAGGGGAAATAATACAAAATTGACTTGGGAAAAAGTTAAAACAATCAGAAGAATGTACGCGACTGGAATACAGACATCAAAACAATTAAGTAAAATGTTTTCGATATCTAAAAGACATGTGTTTCTTATTATAAATAACGAAAGGTGGGTTCCTGAGGTTTAGCCCTTTTATCTTTTTGTGCTATAATGTTTGTATGATATTTCCAGTTAAGAAACCATATAGAATAGGAATGCGTTTTAGAGCGCGAACTTGGTATCCTCCTTTTAGACACGCAGGTTTAGATGTTCTTCCTAAGATTCCTGGAAACAAACAAAGCGTATATAACCCTAAAGACGGATACGTTAAGCAATGGATAGGTGGAGCTTGTCAGGGATTACAGATACGCCACACAGACGGCACAGAATCGCGTATGTGCCACTTTAGTTCATTAAAGGTATCAGTAGGTCAAAAGATAAAACAAGGAGCTTATATCGGAAATATGGGCAACAGAGGATTGTCTCGTGGAGTTCACCTTCACTGGGTAACATGGAAGAATGGAAAACTAGTAGATCCTCTAAAACTTATTGAACCTGAGAGTCCTTTACTAGACAAAGATTTGATTAAGCTTCTCTTTACACAGATATGGAATGTTAAACCTGCCCTAGGAGACTGGAAGGTGTTTTACACAAGGGTTAAGTTGGGAAGCATAAAGACAAGAAACGGATTAATAAACAATATTAAGTTCTGGCACTCTGTGGTATACAAAAATGGAAAGCTTAGTAAAGAAGGAAATAAGAGATGGCAACGTAACAAAGACAAATGGCTACTGAAGTAAAACCTGTAACATGGATGGAGTTAAGAGTAATTATTGGAATATTAATTGTTGTTTTTGGAGCTGGTTTTACTGGAATGTACAACATGTACGACAATATACGAGAAGACAATAATATATTACGAGGAGAAGTGACAGCTTACAAAGACCTTACATTTGATAAAATTTCAGATATGGATAAAAGACTAGAAAAGGTACAAACTCAAACAGAATTTATCTATGACGTATTCGTAGAATACGATGTAACAGTAAAGAAGTAATATGGCTAAGGTAATATTCAAACGTAAAAAGAGAAAACTAATCTTCAAGAAAAAAAAGAAACCAACAAAAAAGATGTTGCGTCTTCGTCTTGAAAAGAAAAAGAAAAAGAAAATACGTAAAACAAAAAGAGGAAGTAGATTTGCTTAATAATAAAACTATGAAATTAATTGGAAACAGAACATATATCGTAGCAGGCGCTACAATCGTTTATGCGCTACTAGGACTCATATTGGGTCATCTAGAACCTTCACATGCCGTAGAGGTCATCCTCGCAGCTCTAGGAGGCATCTTCATGCGTGCAAGTATCCCTGTAATCTGATAGACCTCTTACAAGGGTTTGGGGTGGCCGACACCTTTTACTACGGAACCTTAGTTCCGCTTCTTGCTTTACTTATATTTCTTATTAGACGTTCATTACACTAGAGAGAGGAGCAGGACTCTTCATGACTGGTAGCTAACTCCAATCTAATACCTGCATACCCTATTGCTAGAATTTATTAATTCAGTTTTCAGGCTTACCAACTATTTCCCATGCCTGGGTGCTAGTCGTACGGTTAGGGCCACAATGAACCCTTATTGCCGTCATCCTCTCACTGCTGTAATGGACCTATTCTATCTAACTTTGTTTTCAAATGTTTCTTTAACTTCTCTAAATCCTGAATACTATACTGTTTTATTTTATACGCTTTCTTTCTTACTTTGGCAACCTCTTCCTCTCCTCTATGTTTTAATAACCATTCAGTAAATTCTGTAGGATTTTCATGTCCTTCTCGATGGCACATAGAACACAAACATAATAAATTTGGGAAGTGCCATCTAACTGACTTCATCCTTCTTCCAAAGATATGAGCTGCTTCAAGTTTGTATTGGTCTCCACTTCTACCGCATTTCTCACAAAACCCTAAAGACCTAACTATCTTAGAGACTAGAGTATCACATGCTTTTATTATAGGTTTCTTTTTCTTAGGTTTCATTTAATCCCTATTAATTGTATTTTACCTCTTTTACAAATAGTACATCTCTTTACCGTATCATCGGCAACAAGCTGACGTACCAACTTTCCTGAGTACGCAAGGTTCCAGCCAAACTTTTTACTTATCTCTTTATGGGGAGGGAAGTGTTTGTGCTTCTTTATGTACTGATGAAGGAATGCGTGTACTTTTTCTTTATTAATTTTCATAGTTCGTTTTGGATAGTTTCTTTTAATTTCTTTATTGAAGTTGGTTTGAATTTAATTGTTTCACCAGTAGGAAGACCACTAACTCCTATCTCTTGATACTCGCCTCCATATAAAACTTCATGTGAAATATTCATTTTTGTTTCTTTTCTTATTTTGAATTCACCACTCTTAAAATCATAGTCAACTTTGTAATTCTCTCTCAACCATTTTTCTTGTTTGTTCATAGTTTTTTGTTAAGTTTCATTAGAGTCCCATATTTTTCTTAAAAGCATAGCTTTTTGTTCCAGTGTTCGTAATCTCATTTGTGTTTTAATTGGTAATTTCTCCATCTCTTTTTGAATCTCCTGATTTAGTATTTGTAGTTCTTTCATAACTTCTGCTTTTTCATTAACCCAACTAGCTTTTTCAACTTCTCGCATCATCTGTTTTCGTTCCGCATAACTTTCACCAAACATTATCCACCAATCTTTATCAAATTGTCTTTCTTTTTTACATTTTGGACATATTAATTTCATAGTTTATGTCTGATTATACTGATCTGATAAAACCCTAATCCTTACCTTTAATGTCCTGATAGTCTCTTCCATGCCTATTCTTAGAGCCTTGATCTCACAGTAGGTCTGATACGTTCCTCCTGACTTCATCTTAACCTCTGCCGCTGCTTTGCTGTCTCCTGTTTTCATTCCTTCTACCATCAACGTGTTACACATTCCCTCTGACTCAGCCTCTTCCATTAAGATGTTATACAAGAGGACAGAGAGTTGTATTAGAACCTTTGAACAATCTGAACCATTAAGGTCACCAAACTTAGAGTTAATGGTTTTTAGGATGTCTTCTACTTGTTGGGTTATATCCATAGGTCTTGCCAGTATTTACCAAATAACTCTCCTGCTTTCTCCATTTTGTCTTCGTCTTCTTTAGTGTATTCCCATTTGTCTTCTGCGGCCAAACTAAACCCTTCTATCATTTTATCTAATGTCTGAATCCATTTCTTATATGTCATGTCAGATGGATAGCTTGGAAAGCTTATTGTTTTCTCTTTGAATACTGTAAGGTCTTTGGCGAGTTTCTCTGCTATGTAGTCTTTGTAATTAGCCATATCACAACACCCAACTCCTGTAGTGAGTTTCCGATAAAGATTTCTTATTGTGTGGGTTATGTTCATGATTCTAGTAGTTCAGGGTTTTCATCAATATTACCAATCACCTCACCTTCAAAGCTATCATCACAGGATACTCCAGATTCTATAAGTTGGTGAAAATCATAGGGGTCACAAGTCATTACAAATGGCTTTTTGTCGTTGTACCATTCATGCTTTACAATATCTCCTTCATAAATTTCTTTCTTGTTTTTGTCCCTGAATCCTAGATATTTTTGCATCTCACCATATGCATCTTTATCTTCTACTGAATCATGTTCTGGGCGAGTTAATCCTCCAACACTCGGAAAGAATCCATATATGGGTTCTGCATATATAAATTTTTGTTCTTCTTTATCATAAGCTCTAAGCTTTATTTCTCTCATATCCGTATTTTTATTGATTATCAATTGAATTCAATTCTAAAAGCTCTACATTCTTCTTTAGATTTTGCATAGCTTTTTTTCTTCTGATGCGATACTCCTTTTCGCCTAGGATTATACCAGCATCTCTTATTATGTTTGCTAGTAATTGTTGTTGTTTTTCTTTCATAGGCTCACCCTCCCTCTACAAAGAATCTTTGCACAGGTTCTTTTGATTAAATTCCTTGAATACAAAGCTGTTAAGAGTATGTCTCCTGCTTTTAAGAGCTTCTTATGGAGAGTGTCTGCTTCTGTTGCTTGTTGCACAAAAATACTTGCTTCAATCTTTTGATTACGCTCTTTACTTTCTAGTGTTTCTGAATAAGACATAGCTCCAAACTTAGGTAGACTGAGCATCATTAGAGGCCCGCATCTTACGTTGATATTCTCTGGTGGCATTACTTTTGGCATAGTTACGTTTTTTAATTCTTAATGCTTGTAAGTTTTTGAACATGGTCTTCAATTCTAAGGCTTGTAGAAGCTCCGTATACGCTTCTTTATACTCTTCATGAAGGTTATGTGCTGAATCACCTTCAGCGTTCTCTGCGGCTAGTTCTGCGGCTCTGACAGTATCCTCACGCTGTGTTATCTTCTTGTCTATTTGTAGGATGAAACTACCCCACGTCTTTACTAACGCTCTAGTAAGCTCACCACCCTCATAGGTGTGCTCTACACGTAGTATCTGTTCTTCTATCCATTTGATTGTTTCTTCGTTGGTCATATCTCTTTGTATGTTTCCACTGTTATGACATTTGTTCTCTCTATATATGATTTGAAATACTTAAGATCTTCTTCAGCTTTATACCATCCAAACATACCTACATAACGCTTATATTTAATATATATCTTCCCATCACTTCTTTTTTCAATCTTTGTTACTTTCACTCTAAATGTGCTTCCGCCGAAATAGGTTAGGGTGTATTTTTTTCCTACTTTTATTTTCATATTGATTATGTGAATGCTAATAAGAACATAGAAACCATTAAGTACATCGTGACTGCGGGTATTAATTGCTCTGCACTAGAGCGACCGAATAAAGCCTTGAGCATTATTGCAACTCCAAGAACTGTTATTATTGTTAGTTCTAGTGTCATTAGTCAGGTATTGTTGGTGTTTGTTCTGGCTTCTCAAACATCTCTTTTGCTACTTCTACTGTGTCTTCAAGAGGCACGTCTACTTTTGGCATAAGTTCTTCTGTTGTTGGTTCTTCTGGAGCTGGTGTCTTAGGATTTTCTTTTACTAATGAGTAAGTATTGAAGGTTTGTCCTTTAGAGTTTAGCTCTACTCCTGCGTATGAGAGAGTGAATACATCTCCGTCATGAAGTTTATTAGCTTCTATTTGGTCTCCTAAACATCCCGCTGCTCCTGTTCTTGGAACTGTCCAAAGCATCTTCTCTCTGTTTTCTAGTTCGATTACAATTGCATATACTTCGTTCTCTGGATTTGATTTCCATCCGAAGTCTGCTCCTGTTTTAATGTCTCCGCTTATCATTCGTAGTCTTATTGAGTTCCCTACACTAGCTTGTGGGTTTCTTTGATCTTCTACTAGAGAGGTGTGTTTCCAGAATGGAAGGAAGCCTTTAGATTTCTGTTTTGGTTGGTTGTAGTCTATTGTCATAGTTATACGTAATTAATTATTGTTTGATAAATGCTTTTCTTAAATTCTAGGTCTTGGATTTCGTCTTCTATCTGTACTGCTTGGAATTGTTTACTTATTCCCATAAATCCTTCTTTGTCTTCTTTCAGGGATTCAATATCTTTACCTAATTCTTTTACAATCTCTTTGATTGCTTTTAGTGTTGGGCAACTCATAGATTTATTATTCCTATGATTTTATCTTTTACTTCTTGTGGAAAGAACTTGTCGTTTACTGCATCTCTGTAATTTTCATCGTATGCAAATGCTTCAACCTTCCAGTATTTACAATTACCCTCTATGTTTACATGACAGATTTCTTTAAATACAGAATCTATTTCTTTTGTTATTCTTGCTCTTTCTTCTTTTCGTCCTTCTTCTCTAGCATTTTCAATCATAGCCAAATCAAACTCTATCCATCCCTCTCTGTTTCCTTTAGGTTGTTTTGATACACCTAATATGTAGTATTTCAAATTAAGTTCTTTTATCACTTCATTCATAGTGTTACTGTACTACCTTATGAAATATATTGCAAGTGAGTTATCCACTTTCGTGCTTGACTTAAAATACACTTGCTTTTATGATGAGAGTAATGCATAAAGTATTTACAAAACAATTGACTTGTAATCAATTTATACATTCGGAACTACCCGTCGTCTTAGGACTTCGGGTTTTTTCGTTATAACTGAATACTGACTGGTAAGGGTGGCGAATCTTACAGCCCCCAGTTGGACGCCATTAAATGTAAGAACCTATTGCGACAGCGTTGGTCTACGATACAGACCCCCTATGTCCCAGAAGGCGGTGTCTATAAGATTATAAGTTTAAGGTCTTGGTCTTATAGAACGAACGGGTTATACACCAAGGTGAGATAACTTAGAGCAAGAATGATTATTCTCCAAGAAACAATGGATAAAGAATAAAAACTATGGCTTTTAGCTCAAGTTCTACCCTGTTCCCAGAAGGATTATACCTTAACAAACCCAATTATGAAAGACTTACTAAACTACAACTTACCTTTAGCTTTATATAATTTACCTGAAGGAGTAACTTTGTTTAATAAAAAAATACATAGTAAAAGTATTAGATATGTTGCTCATGCACATTTTTTAAAAGGATTGAATGTTTATGATTCTAACTGTAAAGACTGTGTAGGAGTATTGAAATCTTAAAAGATTCATACTATACTCTAAGCAGCTGGGTGGAGAAGTAGTATCTCGTTGGGCCCATAACCCAAAGATCGTCAGTGCAATTCTGGCCCTAGCAACAAAAGGTTCCAAGCTGCTGATAAGAGCCCTCGGGCTCTGGTTATACCTAGGTGGTATTGGTCAAGACAAGGCTTTATGCTTTGTCTTTTTTAATAATCTTTCCAGATTTATACGGTATACAATATTCAGGATCAAAACATCCTTTACCAAAGACCTTCTCATATTCATTAAACTCTCCTTTTGTAAGAATTGTTAATGCTATCTTTAATTTCTTCATAACTTCTTATCATTAGCTAACCAGTCCATAAATCCTTCGTAAGAGGGTTCTATTATGGGGAATTTTCTTCTCATTTGTTTACTTAGTGTGACAACACTAATATTAGTATTAGCATTTGCTATTTGTGCAAGATAGGGAAGTCTTTTTTTATCCATCTTAAGATTATACTTATCCACAGCCTTCTTATACTCCTTCCAAAGTTGTATTTGTCCTTTCATAACTTATCTGGATACCTTATAATACTATTCTTTAACCTCTTAACCTTTACATTAACCTTTCCTGCCCACATATCTGCATCATCAAAGGTTATATCAAACTCTCTTGTTTCCGTTCCTTTAGCCAGATACTCATCAGCTTCTAAGCCTAACTTCATGGCCCATGTTTTAGCGTAGTCAGCTCCTCCGCCACTCCAGATCACCATACAGGCTCCTTGTTTCTGGAACCACTTGTAGACAGCTATTAACTCATAGTTAGGAGTGTCAATGTCAAAGCCTGTAGCTACCGCAGGAATTATAAGGGTGTCGTCCACGTCCCAACAGATTACTAATTGTTTCATAGTTTTTTCTTTAATTGTCTCTTTGCTGCGCACTTCTTACAGATTAAATATATGTTAGCAGCTGCTCCTTGAATGAAGTGAGCTTTAGGAGCAGGTATCTCGTCATCACAATGTTTACAAAAGATTTCCATGGTTGTTGTCAGTGTAAAACTTTCTCTTAATCCAATTCATCAGTTTTTCAGATTCTTTATTAGGTGGTTTACATTCTTCATATTCATACTCTAATAATTTTTCTAATATTTTTCTTTTGGCTGCATTATTATTCTTCATACTTCTTTGTTATTGTTTAGATAAACTCCTGGTGGAAATAAATCGATATGTAATACCCCCCATGTGGTCTTCAGCCCCCATATTAACGCGACTATCACAAGTATGAAGATTATAAAACCTACACACCCACCACACCCTACGCTGCATCCTGAATCACTCATTCCTTCTCCTCCCACTCTTCAACTTCAAGACATCCCTCATCAGGATAGTTAGGACACTTAATGTCCTTAATCTCATCAAACCAAGTTTCTTGTTCAAAAGTCATAATTTAAGTTTTAATATTTCACTTTCATATTTAGTCCACTCATCTGTATAGTTCCATACTTTTATAAACGCTACCTCCCATCCAAAGTATTGAAGAATGAATGCATAGAATGACAGTTGTTTGAAGTGATATTTAAGATTCTTTTTTATAATTGCGTCCATTTTATAATCCAATATGCCGCATTTCTTTTCTCCTAGTATTTGAATCAAGTCTATAGTCCCTGCCATCCCCTCTTCTACGCAAGATACTATCGCCTCTGGTATGCCCTCTACATCCTTATCAGGGAAACTTTCTACGACTCCCCTTAGGAATGGATGCTTTGGCAGATGATACTCTTTCTCTGTTCCGTGGTCTTTGTGTTTAAACCATTGCTCCATAACGTAATGAATCGTATTCCCAAAGGTACGTGAGATGTTCCCGTTAGCTGTCCACATATCGTCTAGTAATTCTTCACCTACACCGTGTTTTTGAGAAACCATTGGAAGTATTAGTTCCTTATTAAACTCTGGTTTCTTAGCATACTGACTCCCACTCAAAAGGACGTTTCCTTTCATGTCTGTATAAACGTGTGTTTGAGGGTTATACATTATATCTTCTCCAGTAAAAGTTAGGATTTTATTACTCAGAACGGTTTTTTTTTATTCGATTCTATTTGAATCTCTTTGTTTGCTTGTTCTACGTTTGAGTCTTTTTGTTCTGGTTTAGGACACTTGTCACTACGAAGTTCATCAAATGCTTCTACAAGTCCTCCACTATCTTCACCACTTACCTCAATTGTTATATTCCCGTATTGAACGGTAGGAATGATTTCTTTTATTTTGTACTTCATAAATATATTTTAATAATAATTCTATGGTATCACTGTACTACTAATAATGCAAGTCTATTATTAATCTATTAAACTCTACTTGCGCATCATTGAGTTTACTTTGTTCCCCTAGGATAGCTGTCACAGCTTGTATATCGAGTTCTAAGAGGCTTATATACTCAAACACCTCATATGTTACCCATACAAGAATTAAGACGCTTAAAACAGCTACAAACGCGCCAAGAAAAATAAAGAATTTAACCACAGAACGAATACGCACACTTACGACAACCAGTTATTAACATTGTAGCCCAACTCTTATCCACAGCATCTCCATGACAACTAAAACAATATCCGTCTAAAGGATAGAACTTAGGATGTCCATCTCTCTTACACAATTTGCTTTGTGCTTTAATTAGTTTTTTTCTTGTCATATTATAACTATTCTACCTATTAAATAAGTAATTATTACCACAGCCATTATTATTATGATTAATATAGTGTCTATGTTCATACCTCATCACCTCTTTCTATTGCTTGGGCTATACATTCTCCTTCTATTTTAGAATTGCATTCTTTTCTCGCAATACCAGCACATCTCTTCCTTTCTGCTTGGGTTGCTTTGTCTATGATTTGTTGAATTATTTTTCTTAATTTCTTCTCGCCTAATCCCATCAATGCATGTTGAGCAATTTGTGCATTAAGAGCACTCATCAATAATTCCATTGGTGCATCTTTTTTCAATTCTTCATTCATACATCCTCCCTTTCTAATTGTTTTATTTTTAATTCTAACGCTCTACGCTGTACCTTGTTTCCCAACTTCTTCCAATCAACACCTTTTAACGAATCAAAATCAAAGACATCCAATATCCCAGCATTTAATGCTTTTGTGAATAAATCCAGTTGTTCTACATTTATTGCTTGTCTTCCTTTTTCAATATTTATTATCGACGCTTTACAATGACTTGTTTTTGTTACCATCTCTCCTAATGTAATTCCTTGTGACATTCTCATGAGACATAACATCTTTCCTACTTTTTGAGTTATTGTCATACATTATCCTTTAAGGTATCAGTAACTATTTTATTTGCTTCAAATACATTCCTTGAGGCTAATCTCTTTATATCCTTCAACCCATCCTCCAGCTTCTTTATTCTTTTGTCTTTGATAACTAGACCATATCTAGCGAGCTTTAACGCTAGTTTTAGTTCTTTTATTCTTTTGTCTTTGTCTCCACATAATTGTTTTGTGTCAATTTCTATTATGCTACCGCAAGGACATTCAATGGTGATAAAGTCTGGTTGTGGGATTGCATATTTATGTTTACATTTCTTCTCAACCTTTATAGTAGCTTCCTTTCCAAGACGATCACTGGTTGCATTGGCCATAGCTTGTGCCTGTTCTTGTGGTATAACCTTTTTGTGGGCGCGCGCAATATGGTCAGGATGTGGTGAAACATCTATCATATGGTCACATACAGTTGAACCACACTTACCAAGACATGGCTCTGTCATACACGCATCTCCATGTATGGTTCCTGTTATAGGATTCTCCCTCTCATTCTCACGCTCTTCAATCATCTTCCTTAGCTCCTTGTTATCCTCAACAAGTTCGTTTATTTTTTGCACTAATTTTGTGATTGATGGCGGTTCAAATGTATTCATGTCAATCCATTTGTTTTCTAATTTCTTCATAGTTTTATAGGTTTATGATGTAAAGCTACTAATTTATAGGTTATGTGGGGCATGGTTATTGTAATAAACGATCAATTAAACGAATGAGTGCGGGAATAGAAAACAAGATAGCTATTGCTATTGCAGATAAAATACATCCCATACCTTCTTTTACGTCATCTTCTTGTTCTTCATTCATATCCCTTTGTTATTGGTTAAAGGTTTTCTCTCTAGTATCAGGATTTCTTCGTCAATTAATCTATGGCAATTTATCTGAAATTCACATTTAGTTCCACCATACTGACAATTATATTTTCCTAATAAACCTCTCATTCTTTGTAATTGGTCTATAAGTTGTTCTGTTTCATTCATATCCCTTTGTTATTGGTTAGATTACATTCGCTCTTTAAGTGGCGTTGTTAAGTCACAAACTTTTGTATCAAACTTACAATTCTTATTTCCATTACAACAATACAAATGAGCTTTAGACCAATCTGCTTTAGTTGTTCCTTTTATTGGTGGAGTAAAAAGAACAATTGTATGTTTGCCACATTCAGGGCAAATCGGGTATCTTCTTTTTTCTAATTTTATTATTTTATATTTCATCTTATTATTTTTACTAATTAATTCGGGAGCAATACGTCTATGTTGTCTTGACGTATGCGGTGTGAATAAGCTAACGAGTATTAGACCCGACAACAAACACCTTTTTCCCTAAGAGCTGGGAGGACGGCGAACCCTCCATCGTAACGCTTTCGAGTTATACTAACGCCCCGCAGTAGAGCCGTATCCATAAAAGGATTTCCTGCATTTCAGCTCTGAGAATAGCTATCGCCATCAAGACAACGCTCTTTCTCGGTACAGAGATTGCGGGGTTTTTGAGACGTCACCCTTTCGAGTGGCCCTGCCGAAGCAGTACCCAACAATCTCTATGTGGAGAGGGCAAGATTTGAACTTGCAACCTTGCGTACTTGTTTTACAGCGCGCAGCATGCTCTACCAATTGAGCTACCTCTCCATATAAAGGTGCGCTATTGAGCAGGCGCACCAACTGCTTATGATAGGAGCCACAGAATCATCACAGCGAATACTAATGTTTCAAGAATCGCTAGCTTTGACATGGCATGCCCCTTTGTGAAAGAACGTAAACTGATTACATGTATCAGTCGCTATGCAGAGAAGGTGCAATGATTTGAGCATTGTTAACCGGTATTTTCTATAGCACTGTACATGTGCTACCACCTTCTCAATATAACGACCGATGAATTGTCAAAGTCCTACTTCTCCTTCCTTCAATGGTTTGAAATGTAGAAAGCCATCTTTCCAAGCTATCTTTATTTTCAATTCAGAACCATCTTCTTTTATCCAAACACCTCCAAGGATTGCACCAGATGTTTCCTCTATCAATCTAAATCCTTTAAGTTTCGGATCTTCTATCTTTTTCTTTCTCATAGTTTTTTTTATTTATTAAACTGGTCGAAATCGACCATGTATCACCAGCAGAGGCGGCACTTCATAATGCAAGTTTGGCAAGATGCATATAACTATGAAGTGTCCACACTACTGATGATATGTATAATTATAGCTATTTTATACCTATTTTATATCTATTAGGTAGCTATGCAGAGGAGGGCAAGGAATTGACCGGCGGCATTTATACCTCTAGGGGCTTGTCTTGCGACTACCCAATTTACCGGTAAGAGTCACCTTGCATGGACTGTTGATACTTTTAAAACCCTACCAAGTTCCAGCCCCAGAGTAAGGCTTGTGCGTCTCTATGCGCCACCTCCTCAACACAGCTACCTATTAAATTTTAATGAACTGTTTACCGCACAACCGTCTTCTATCCGCCTTGAGAGTGTTAGTGCTCTGGCTGTAGGATTTCTTTACGTGAATAGCAGCGGGATGTTTATTTTGCTTCGTCTCTTAATTCTTCTGGGAAGGGGCTGTCTATTGCTTCAAGACATTTGCCTGCCCACATCTTAGCTTCTTGTAGTTTTGTTCTTACAAGAGCTAGTTCGCGTCCTGCATCTCTTCGGATATTAGATGCATGACTATCATCCCCGTTACTTATACCCATGAAATATTCTACACGCTTGATATTTACATCAATTTCTTGACGAAATTTGTGTATTTCATATTCTTCTGGGGTTTGTTGTTTATTTATATGTAACACCTCTCTAGCATCACAAGCCTTACACCCTTCACCGTTACAGTGCTTACATTTACCATCTTCAGTCATATGTTACACCTCCTCCCTTATTTTAGCGTACTCTTTTGTTAATCTACTCACCTCTGCTCTCTTTTGTGTTGGTGTGTATTCAGGATGTAAGTGTTTAACTCCAGCCTCAATACCTTCTCTATCTGTTTTTGTAATGTTTTGTAACATAGGGTTATTTTCTAATTATTAAATTAAGAATTAATAGTCCGATAAGAACACCGATTAAGAATGCTGCTACAGAGGTTAAAAATTCAAGCATAGTCTTATTCCTTAATGATTAAATGATTGTTTTCTATAAGCCATATTAGTAATTTACCTGCTGCTTCTTGGGGGTGTTTGTTTACTGAAATAATATCACTACTATCTTCGAGCCAAACATAACACTCAGAATATTTATCGTCTGTCCTGCCATACATAATCCTTTGCCCCTCTACTCTTACCGGCAAAATCTCTAATAACTCTGTGAAAAGGAAGGCGGAGTAAATACATTTTTCAGTGTTTACAATATCTGCTGGCACACATGATTCGTTCCAAGTCCTTAATGTAAAACCATCCTTACCGTCAGTTCTATTTGAATACCAAACAAACGCACTACTATATTTTACCCCTTCCCTTTTAAGCTTCTTGCTCAATGGTTTCGATGTTACGTGTTGTTCTAGGTTATTCATATCCAATTTCAGTTACATATTTACCGTTGAATTCAAGATTTCCGAAACGGAACCAATCAACGGGAGCCATTTCACCATTCTTTTCAAATCGTTCTATGGGTTTATCTTTTTCTGCACAAACAGATGGGCGATATTCAAAAGATAAGTGCGTTATTTTCTTATTCTCATCCATATCTCCTCCATTCAAGATACATACCCAACCCCGCGGATAGTCCAAGTATTAGTGCTGCTAGTATTTGTAGTGTTAGGTCGGTCATAGTGATTTTTTTATAAAATATCTTACAAATCTTATATATATACGTGATGCCACATACACTCCCGATACAAAGAAGTATGTTATTACCATTGCTCCACCGAATCCTGTATCTGTTTCTATTGTCATAGTGTTATTGGTTGGTTATGTTTTTTTGTCCTGCTTCGTATGCCGTACGCTTCATTTGATACAACCCAAAACAAAGTAATGTATCTAATGAACTCTCAAAATCACTTGTATCTTTACCAGATTTTAATTCTTTTATTATACCTTCAAAGAGCATGTCTTTTATCTTTTCTGCTTCTTGTTTAAGTTCTTCTTCATTCATATTCACTCCTTATTAAGCTCGTGTAATGCCTCTCCTACTTCTTCTGGTATTGCTCCGTCCGACTGACTGTCTATATATTCTGTGACTATTTGTAGGGGGGATTGCTTGTCTTCTTGGACTATTTTGAAGCCAAATACTTTGAGTTCTTTTGTACTTACTACAATAGTCTTACCAGTCTCATCACTTTCGAGTACATATAGACCTGCTTGCATGACATGTAGTACTGTCCATTTATCGCTATCTTTCTTTAATGGCTGCCCTTTAGGCATGTCGTCTAGTGTTGGGGTGGTTAGTTCGAGTTTACATTCGGACATCCACTCCTCATCACCACTATGAAATAGGACAAGATAAGGTATATGTGCCATATAAGAATCTTGAATTATTTTAATGATGCCAATTTCACCCGTCTTAAGGTCACCTATCGCTCTCACTCTATCTCCTACTTTATATTTCATATTACTTGTTATTAATTCTAAGTTTTTTTCTTGTTTCCAATGTTGGTCGTAATAATTTTCAAACTTAATAAGATATGGAAAAATAGCTGTGCTGCCATTATCAATCTCAATAATAACTCCCGTATCTCCTTTGAAATCTCCATTTATCGATTTGATTTTGTCTCCTACTTTATATTTCAGTGTTGGGGTGGCTAGGGTTAGCTCGCTTTCATCCATCCAGCGTTTTTCATCATCATTTTTGAATTTAACAAGATAAGGTATGTCAGGCCTATAAGAATCATCAAATTTTACAATGATGCCATTTTTTTTATCATTTTTCCCTATCGATTTGACTCTATCTCCTACTTTATATTTCATAGTTATTATGGTTATTTTATGGTTAATGAATTGTATATTGCTTCCAAAGTGAATATCGACGATGTTGTTGATGTGACTCCAACCTTATTACCGATTGCCGAGAAGTCATCACGCATATTTTCAATCGTATTTATCTCCTTTTTTAATTTCTTTTTGTCTATGTAGTACATGGTTAGTTTTTACGGTTAAGCTTGCTTTATAGTTATTTGAATAATATTATCTTTTCCAAATTGTGCTATTGCTAGATTTTTTGTAGATACAATTTCTGCATAATGTCTATTAGGAAAAGGTTGAAATCCATACGCATATTCTATTGACATATGTCCGTCAAAAGTCTTCTTTGTCCATGCTTTAACTATTTTATTCATACTATTACATTAATTATTAGTAACAGGCGCATTCACACAGGTCGTGCGTCCGTTAAGAAGGAGGGCAAGGGAGCCGTTATTGCGAAAAGACTACCCCCTTACCAGCCTCTGGGCAATGAAGCCCATAGTTGAGCTCTAAGAGTTACATATACTCTCATACATAAAAGTATATTAAACCTCTTACAACGCAGTTATGGAGTTCTGACAGCACACTGTGGCTGTCTTATACCTCGGCCTAAAGAAATAAGCAGAAAAGAATCTAAAGTAATTATCATCCCACATATGCTGCTGTTATTGTTTACTTATCTTTTTGTTATCTTATTTACAGTAATTTTAATAGGTATTTTACTGCCTTGAATGATCCCCATTGAGGCATCATCAACAAAGCTTTGTATTACTTGTTGAGTATCAAATTTCTCCCATGCTTTTTTACTATTTGGGGCATTTATGATTATTGAACTGGAAATAATGTATTTCATAGAGCTTGTTGCATGACTTCTACCTCATACCCTAATTCTTTTGCTAGTTGAATTGTTCTACGTGTTAAGGTTCTTGTTCCAGCTATTTGTGCAAACTTCTTTGCACACTCTGATACGGGATAGATTGACTCATTCCCGTATACGGTTTTTAGTTCTACTTGCATTGTTAAATTCTCCATAGTGTCTCCTTCTTTGTGCTATTAGATTTAATAACAGCATATGAGCACATGCAGAATGATAATTTATTACAGGGTATTACTTACTTGCTGGTACTTGTTTATTTGTTTATGTATTCGATAATTGCTTGTAATGTAGCACTTGCCACTTCACTAATTTGAGCGCCTTGTGCCATCATTAATAGCTTGGCGCAGTCTTTTACCTCCACTGCTTCCAGTATCTCATCCACATATTGCATGTGGTTGACGTGTTCCGCTAGCCATGCTGTTAAATCATGGTTGTATACGTCTGGCTCAATCTCATAAACTAATTCTTGTAAGTGGTCTTCCGTTGCGTCCTTGTCCTCATTCGCGAACAATTCAAGTGCGCGATGCATGTATTCGATTGTTGCATCACTGTACCAGTCGTTGTTAGTTAGGTTATTTATAATGTCACGTTGCCACTGTACTTCTTTTTTTAGATGATAATATGTTGAACCATCATCACGCTTACACGCTTTATGATTGTCGCTCATTTGTTTTGCTACTTCTTGTATTGTTTTGTCCATACTCGCTCCTTCTCCTTGCTTCTTATAATTAATGACCAGCAAGCAACAAGCAAGTAATACCCTATAATTTAACACACACTACATGCTGCTTGTTGGTGATTGATTGCTTAATATCCGCAAGACGACATAAACTTTTCTACGTCGAATGTTTCGTTTTGCTCTTTTAATGTTTCTGCCAAATTGTATGCGATCGTCTCACATGTCGCATCGATTAGTTCTTTTTCGCTTGGTGTGTGTTCGGTATAATACTCGCTAGTATATTTTATTGTTTCCGCTATAGTTTTTTGTAATGTATTCATAGGCTTGTTCTCCTTCTTTCCCCCATTAGATATAAAGACCAACAAGCAAGATGTAATGTGTGTTATGGCAACTACTTATGATGTATATTCATTTCAAATGAAATGTGATATACTGAAAGCATTGCCTTATTAAGTTGTCGATGTGCTATCAATTGACTGATAATTACATGGTATCACATCACTACCACTAATGCAAGGGTAATCAAAAGCATTTGCAACACATATTGTGTTCAAAGTGTACTAAAAACGTTCAATAAACTATGCCAAACGCTAAACAAAGAGCATTTGTAAGAAAACACCTAAAAGAGAACAAAGGAAAAGGTCAAGCATACCAAGAAGTATACAAGACCAAGTCTCTAGGTGTTGCTGGTGCTGCCGCAACAAGGCTGTTAAAAAACGTTAACGTCAAGGACTACATAAGCGATGTAAGGGCAGAAATAGAAAAGGATAGTGAATGGGCCTACCAAGGACTAAAGAAGCTTACAGAGAGCAACAAGACTCCAGCGTCAACTAAAGAGAAGATATATAATAGTATTCTCGACAGAGGTGGCTTACAAGCAACAAAGAAGATAGAGAAGACAACGCACAAGTATGAGAAGGAGTTCAATCTAACAAAAGAGGAAATGAGAGAGTTATTGAACAATGAAGAGGTACAAGAACGTAACTTTGATGAGTTTAAGGTAAAAAGGTAACACACAGCCTTAAACAATAGGAGTTCTTGATCAGGGGGTGTACAATTGGTTGGGTGGTGGGGAAGTGCGCAAGTAACCTGAAGGGTTACATATGACTTGTAAGGTATTAATTATTAGTTTGATATGTTGTTGATTGGTAAAAATAAAAAACTCAAACACCTGAATCAACAAATAACAACAAACAATTAAAGAACACACAAATACACACAATAAGACATATACACACAAATAGCATTATGATATAAGGCTTAACAAGCAAGTAATATATGGTAATGTCGTAAAAGGTATATTGTGCGACATATAAAAAAGTAAAGATAATAGAGGTTTTATAGACGAAGGGTCCCAACTTTTCAAAGTAGAATTTCAACTTATACCAACTAACGAATAACAATAAAAATACACAATAGTCAAACAAATAGACCTTTAAATACAGCCATAATAGTGCCTAGAGTTATCCACAGTTAGAGTGGATTTTTTAAATAAAACTAAGTTTTCTTGACAGTTGTCAAACTATAGATTAAGATAGTTATATGAGGAGGATATTTTATTACACAAGAGGAAGACACAGTATAGACGCCATATATGACGAGATTATAGAGAATGGGACTAAGAGAAGTTATAAGACTCTTCTTTTACATAAAAGAATCTGGAACAGAATCTGTAAGTTCTTTTACCTTTTAGGACTAATTAAACTAGATATAATCAATTTAATTAAGAGATATGAAAAACTTTAAACTATTTAGAAAAAGAGACGTTATAAGAAACACAGCAGATTACGAGAGTCACTTCATCATAACCTTCAGGGAAGCTCCTTTTGGGATCTACCTCTCAGGGGATCGTTTAGCAGAGAAATCCCTAAAAGAGAACATGAAAGAAATTAAAGAAGCAGTAAAATGGCTAAAGACTTAATAAATAAAATATTATGAAAAAACAAGAACAATTAGATGAGGGTTGCATCTCGTGTGGTGTATTTTTAGAAGAAAATCACAAAAAAGATTGCGTGATCTTAAAGTACAAGAATAAAATTCAAAATCACGCCTTTGAATTAGCCGCTCTAACAATTGAAGAAGAATCAATCAAATTAGCTAAAATAATAAGAAATCTAAAAAAATGAAATCAATAGGTTGCAAACCAGAGTTAAAAGATTTTAAAAGACACTTTTGTTGTTTCTTTGGATTTATTGGCTGGGACAATATCTCTTTAGGACTTAATATTGATTTATTAAAACCTAATATTGAGATACACATACCTTTTGGATTTATTAAGATCGGGTGGACTAGAATTGATGTTTATGATGAAAAAGACGGAGATACCAAAAGAGTATATTTCAGAAGTAAGAAATTATTAAAGAAACTTAATAAACGTTATTTCGGGAAGAATGGCTAAAGACATAGTAGCAAATATCCTCTCCCAGAACTTATGGGAATTTCACAAAAGAGTTCTTCAGAAAGACAACCCAAACGATAAGATGGGGGACATTCATAGAGGCCTTTGTGCCATCGTAGACAATTGGGACAAAAGAAAGAAACTTATTTTAATGCCTAGAGGGCATCTTAAGAGCGCGACTATAACCATTGGCTACACAATCCAACAAGTATGCGCCAATCCTAATATTCGTATCCTTATAGGCTCAGAAACCAATTCTAAGGCCAAAGACTTCCTAAAACAGATACGAGACACTTTTGAGATGAATGAACGTCTTAAACTCCTTTACGGAGACCACGTACGAACCGCTTCTCGGTGGACAGATGACGAGATTACCTCCAAGTTACGAACCTCTACGAGTATCAAGGAACCCACAGTCTTTACCACGGGTATAGACCAGACACGTACAGGAAGCCACGTAGACATCGCTATCATAGATGACCCCGTATCCCACACCAATATCAATACAAAAGAATCGTTGGAGAAGACAATCATGTGGTATCGAGAGATTTCCAATAACATCTTAGACCCTGACGGGAAACTTATTCTAATAGGCACTAGATGGCATTTCGCTGACATCTACCAACACATCCTAGACGAACACTTAGAGAGCTTTGATGCCTATCATCATCAGGCGCTCACAGACCCTGCTTATGATATTCTAAGAAAAAACATCCCCATAGAACAAAAGGAAAAACTCATAAAACCAAAACAGATGCTTTTTCCTGAAAAGTTCACCGTAAGAAACTTGTGGGAGATTTATTCAGGCAGCACTCCAGATTTCTTTAACAATCAATACATGAATCGTATCCTAACCTCAGAGGATGCAGACTTTAACGAAGCTAATATCCAATGGTACGACCCAGAAGAGAATATAAACATGCTCAAAGGGCTTGATAAGTACATAACTATAGACCCAGCTATCTCAGAGAAGGAAACAGCAGACTATACCGCTATCATGTGTGTGGGAATTAATGAAAACAACGACTGGATAGTTTTAGACTACGAGAACTTCCGTGGAAAACCCCAAGAAATAATTGATAAGACATTCGACATGTATAAGCGCCATCCAGAGACGCGTAAGATAGGCATAGAGACGTTTATCTTCCAAAAGGCACTATTCTACTCATTCAGGGATGAAGAGCGTAAGAGGGGCATTAAATTGCCTGTAACGGAACTTGCCAGAGATACTAGCGAGCCCAAAGAGATTAGAATTAAAGGAACACTTCAACCTATAGTTATGCAGAAGCGTTTATACCTCCAAAAAGGAATGATAGAGCTTAGAGAGCAATTAAAGACCTTCCCTAGGGGCAGACATGATGACTTAATTGACGCTCTAGCAGATGCGGGACAAATAATGGTTGGCTTTAAAAAGAAAAAGGGGTATAATACTGGAATTACATCCAGGGAGGAGAAAGATGACAAAAGAGATGCTCATAAATTTAAAAGGAAGGTATCATACTTTAGACCAGGAAGAACTAAATATACAAAATATTAATTAATACATTATGCCTAAAATTAAAGACAAGCCACAAACAACAATGAAAGAGAAGCTTTTAGAAGAACAAAATCAACTTCTAAGAGCACAAATCGCTCAGAAGGAAGAAAAGGAGCTAGAAAGAACTAAAGTAGAAAAACCTGAAACAGGACCAGGAGATTTATGCGAAGCAACTAAAATAACAGCATCAGAAGCATGGCAATTAAAGAAGGTTCTTAAAAAAGGTCGCTCTGGTATAGAAGCAGTGGTAGAAGCTACACCTAAAGGATATAGGGTTCGTAATATGGGTAGTGGGCATTATGTAGTAGATTGTACTGCTGAAGACCCTAGAAGCTGTCCCTTAATACCTAACTGCAAGTCTAAGTTCACAAAGAAGTATAAGATTTACATTAAGAAACCAGTACACTACGAATTGACTGACAACCCTCCACAGAAAGAGTTCCACCTATGTGAGAAGCATGCTAAAATATTTACAGGTAAATTCTAATGAAACAAGATGCCAAGAAAGTACGGTCTGGGAGCAAAGAAGTTCAAGAAAAAAAAAAGAAGTAATCTGTCAGGCTTATAAATTAAGCAGAGGAGAGTCTACTTTCAATCCACAAGGACTAGATGAAGTGGATAATTCAAATATCTCTTCTAAGAATTGTAGAGACTTCTATACCGAACACGCACTTAATGACAATGGTCAGCCATTACAGATAGATGGTAATCTCTCTAAAAACCCAATAGACCTAAAAGCAAAGGTAACAGAATACGATTACATCCTTCCAAAGTCTTCAAAAGAAGAAGTCTTAAAACAAATAAGAGGTTACAATATCGGTAAGATTAATTTGTGTAAGTTTCACGCCAAAATTCTTCTAGGAAAAACAGAAAATGAAAATGTTATTGAATACTTGGACGCAAAGATATAGTTATTGTATAATACAATAGATGCCACATACAGAAGATATTCATAAAGAACATAGCGTAGAACAAAAATCAAAAACTGGGCAAAGACCTAAACAATCTAGGAAGGCTCAGGATATGGTTCGCTGGGTAGACAAGAGATTTCAAGCCATGAAAGAAAACCGTGGTCGTGTTGAAGACGACTTCTGGGATACAGCCGATAGACTTTACAGAAACGACCCCGCAGGAGAACCCCAAGAGAATTGGCAGGCGAATATTGTTGTTCCGTTTGTAAACTCGGTCATTCTAGCAATCCTATCTGAAATTACAGAGAATAGAATGAGATATAAGGTCATCCCCGTCACATCAGCAGACCAACAGAAGGCGGAGACGATTCAAGCCATCACAGACTTCACAATGGACAAAGGACGATGGGACGATGAGTCATTCAAGCGAGATTTGGATAAATTACTCTATGGAACGTCTATTTGGAAAGAAATCTACCGAGAAGACCGTAGAGTGCTAAGAAAACGTATTTTTAATAAAGAAACAGGCAAAGATGAAGTAGAAACCAAAGATATTAAAGAATTTAACGATGTATACGGAAAACATGTCCCTATACGTGATTTTTACCTAGATGATAAGGCAACAGACATCAGGGAAGCTAGGGATTGCGTAGAGCGGCAAATAATGGACATTAATGACTTTAAAACCCGTTGGAGCAAGTATAAGACATCAAAAAAGGTAAAAAAGTGGGGATTCCTAAAACCAAGCATATCAGAGAAGAAAATACACGATATTCCGTCAGGGGGGAACTTAAACAGAGAAAACGAGTTTATTCCCGTTTCAGACATTAAAAACAACGAAGTTGAAATATTGGAGTATTGGAATCGTCCTAAAGACATGCACGTAATAGTTGCTAACGGCATTCTCGTGGTTGAAGAACCAATCCCTTATGACCACAAACAACTACCTTACGCGATGGATATAGCAATCCCAATGCCTAATTCAGCCTATGGTCAAGGGATTCCAAGAATGCTTGAAGGAGTACAAGAGGAGCTTAATACCCTTCACAACCAAATGCTTGATGAAACCCATCTATCAATCCATAAACCTATTTTAATGGGTGGAATGACTATTTTAGATGAAGACGAATATCAACTAAGACCTAAAGCCATAATCCCCGTAGATGACGTAGGACAGACCAGAGAGCTTCAAATGACAGGCGTGACAGCTAATCACTTCCAAATGTTTGAAGAGGTTAAACAAACAGGACGTATAGCAGCAGGACTAGACGTAAGGTTCGCAGAAGGTGTTTCTCCGAAAGGAACCGAGACCGCAACAGAAATAATTAGATTACAAGAATCTTCATTGAGAAGAATCGGATTATTGGTCAAGATGCTTAAAATCAAATGTCTCCCAAGAATAGGAATGTTGAGAACTTCTAACATCCAACAATTCTATAAAGACCCATTAAGGGTTGAATTAATCACCAATGACGGTAATCAAATACAATTAAATGAAAAATCAGGCAAAGCCAAGTTTAAAAAGACAAACAGAACAATCAGAACCCAAAAAGAAGGTAGTGATGAATTTGATTTCAGGGAAATAACCTCAGAAGATGTTAGAGGTAATTTCGACACACAAGTAATTTCACAGTCCACACGACCACCAGATGCCGCAGTACTCGCTAAGAGACTAAATACAGCCCTCCAGACAGTCCTAGCGTTCCCACCAGCACTTGAAATAGTAGATATCGAAGCTCTATTCAAACACTTCTTCAAGTCTATAGATTTGCCAACAAGTATCGTTAAGGATACGTTAAGGGAATCAGAAGAAAGTGACTTTGAACTCGCTAACGAAGAAAACGTAGATATGGCTAATGGACAAACAATCCCACCTACGAGCAATCCTAGCTTAAAACACACAGCCATCCATGCGGCGTTTATGTTCCAGATAGACCAGAACGGCAGACCCACAGGACAAGAAACAGAAAGGTTCCAGAATCTCTCCCAGAAGAAGCGAGGATCCTTCCTAGACCATTATCAGGGTGAATTGGACCAACAAGCCGCTAAGGGCAACGTAAGTGCTCAGGCAGTCGCTAGGACACCTAATCAGAGTAGAGGTATGGGAACCCAAGAAGTAGGCGGGGGACAAGAAGTTGAAACACCAGAAATATGAAAAAACAGGAGGGATTACAACCAAAAGGCATAGAAAAGGTTTTAACCAGTGAAGAACTGCGTGATTTGTATTTACTCATGGAAGATCCAGGTTGGTACTCGCTAATGAAAGTAAAAGACCAAGTCAGAGAACAATGGGCAAAGCAACACATGAACTTTGATTATAAGTCAGTTTCTGATGATGGGGTCATAAAAGACTTTATAGAGAAGCAGGGAATGTGGCGTGGTCTTGATGGTTTTTTTAGTTATTTAGAAAGTAAGAAAAAGAAGACAGAAGAAGAAAGTAAGAAGTAGCACTTGCAATTTTAATAATTCATTTTATAATTAACATTAAGAGGATAACAACTCACTATGGTAGACGATAACAAGTCCAAAGAAGAAGACGATAACAAGTCAAAAGAGGAAGAGGAGAAAGAACCAAACCTTCCAGGTTTAGACGATAACAAGCCTGAAACCGAAGAAGAAGAGGTAAAAGAACCTCAAGACCCTGATTACGAGAAATGGGCAAAAGACACAGGAACAATGGAAAACGCCTATAAGCGCTCACAGGGTAGTCGGGATGAAGTTGATAAATTGAACACTGAACGTGATGAGGTTAAAACTCAAAACGATCAACTCGTTCAAGAGATTCAAGCAGCTTTTCAGAAAGACCCAAAAGCAGCTGAGGAATTGTTTGGCGTAAATGCTATGGGCCAACCAGTCGGGGATAAAAAAGAGGGGATTCCTGAAACTGTAGACCCAGAGAAACTCAAACAGGAAATTACTTCTAATGTTCAAGCGAAAATAGAAGTAGACAGATTTTACAGCTTAAATAAGGAACATGTAAAAGATGAGACTGATTGGGAAAACGTTAAACAAATAGCATTATCGTTTGTTGGTAAGTTGGATAAAGACAATAAACCATATACGATACAAACTGCTTTAAAGGATGCGCTCTTATTGAGACATCCTGAACTATTAACTGATAACGCTGTTATGGAACATATGGCTTCTGAACAACAACGTGATTCTGCTGCCGAGCCAGGCGACATGCCAAGTGGTACATCGGACACCGTAGTAGACGATAAACTATCTGACGAAGAAGAATGGATGATAGATAGATTAAAAGGTCATGGTGCAACGAAGGATGGCTACTTGAAAAGACGCGCCGCTGAAACTCAAAAGTAGAAGGCACAAAAACTTAATAATTATCCACAGGAGAAAAATCCTATGGCAGGATTCTTTCCATTTAGAACAGAGGGTGGAGCAACTGGAGGAGAAGTAAGAGAGTTTATTATTGAAAATAGCGCAACTATTACGCTCGGTGATACGGTAGATGTAACAGCTGGCTTTGCAGGCTTGGTTGGTGCAACAGCTCGTATTATGGGTGTTGTAAATAGTTTTGCGAAAACAACCACAGAAGGCTCATCTATTGCACTTGATACAGATGCAGCTGGTACTAATACAGGAACACGCTCTGGCAATGCTGGAGTAGTTGGTTCTGATACTTTTGTAGCAGCTTCTGACAATCAAACAGTAGACAAGGTGCTTGTAAAAGTACTTGTTGATCCTTCAATGGAATACTTCAATGATGCAGATGACAGCTTGACACAAGCAATGATTGGAACATATTTCGATCAAGTTGCTACCTCTGACCAAATTGATGTAGCAACAAGCACAACTTTCTCAGCACAGATGATTCTTATGAAGATCGATCCCTTTAGGGATGCTGATGCCTCAAAAGGAATTTTCAGAATCGTAGAAAGTCAGTTGACTGCATAGAAAAACGGAGGGATTAAACGGGGGACTTAATCCTTAACAAGCAAATATGCCTGTACCAATTACAACCGGAAATTGGGGTAAACTACTTGACAGACTTTTGACCGAGATTTTCCACGATAATCTCATCAAAACACCTCAGATGTATACCCAAGTCTACAATGTCGGTACTTCCAGCAAAGCTTCAGAAAGACACCTAACTGGTGTCGGTCTTGAAGACTGGCGGGAGAGTGGAGAAGGCGTTGCTGCAAACTTTACAGAGAATATTCAGGGTTTCGACAAGCAATACGTTCCAACTATTTGGAAAAGTGGCTTCGCGGTTACTCGTGAAATGATCGACGATGATCTATTCGATGTAGTTGCAAATGACGCTAAAAAGCTATCAACAACAGCAATCCGAACAATCGACAAAGAAGGCGCGAAATTAATCAATAACGCAACTAACACCACGTTCTTTAGTGGAGCTGACGGTTTGTCACTCGCTAATGACTCTCATTTAAGAGAAGATAGTGGAACAGTGTTAGATAACGCTGGAACTGGCGTACTGAATGAAACAAACCTAGAAATAGCACTTGTTGCATTCCAAGAGAGACAGGATGGACGAGGTGAACTTGTAGACCTCACTCCAGACACACTCTTAGTACCACCATCGTTAGAAAAAGAAGGGTTGATCCTTATGCGATCAACAGGTCGAGTAAGTACCGCAAACAATGACATCAATGTCTATAATGGACGATTGAATGTCATGGTCTGGAAGCGCATTGGCGCAATCGGAGGAGGATCTGATACCGCATGGCTTATCTTAGACAGTTCATTCAATAAGAGTGGCGAAGGCTTGAATATCTTTATGCGAATAAACCCTGAAATTAGCATGGAAACAGAAGTGGAAACTTCAGTGCGAAAATGGGTTGGTTACATGAGATTCTCTCAAGCATTCACAAGCTGGCGCGGTGTTCAACATCAAACAGGAACCGCATAGACTATGACTAATGTAGGAGAGTTCACAGGAACAATCTTCTCAAGTGCTACGCCTCCTGATGCGTCCATGAATCAGCTGGGACGTGCACCTGTACAAGGTGACCAGTATATAGATACAACCAATAGTAAGTTTTGTATCTTCTTCACTACTGGTGGTTGGTTATGTACATCGTTAACGGCGTTGGGAACAACAACGTCAACAACTACAAGTACGACTACAACCACAACCACAAGTACAACAACGTCAACAACTACAAGTACAACCACGACAACATCGACATCGACTACAACGTCGGCGACGTAACAAATTGGGGAGTCTTCTCCCCTCTTTGGATGAGGATGTGATTTAACCCTCCGTTTCACATCCTCTTCTGAAGATGTATAATAAGAGTTATGAAGTATAAAATCGTATCTCATGACACAAACTCCAATCCACAGATAATGGAGCAGATGTTAGAAAATTTAAATGCCGATGGCTGGCATTTAGTACATGTTGTATCCGCAGAAGCTGGTCGCATATGGTCAATACACACAAACGAGTCACAGATTAAGAGAGAGTTTGGTCCACTAGAATAATATGGATACTTCTAATAGAATCAGAATACAGAGCAAAGCTGATAAGTTTTTCGACTATCAGGGATTTTTTACAAAGTCTGTAACAGTAACAATATCAGAAACTTTACTTATCGATAATAACGTTGGAAGAAGGATTTTATTAGTTCAAAATATAGGTGGCAATATTGCTAAGATTGGCGGAAAAGATGCACAGAATATAACCATAAAGATTAACGGAGCAATAAAGCTTGTAGGGTTTTCTGGTGCATTATACGGAAAGGCAAATACTGGCTCTACAACACTAGAAATTGCGGAGGGTACTCACACGTCGACGTCGACGACAACGAGTACAACCACGACGACTACGGTTACATGATAGATGATATTGAAATATATGATATATCACCAGGTATAGACATAGGAGATCCCGTACAAGGCGGCACACCAAACCGTGTCCTATTCATAGACGCTAATGGAAATGTAGCAGACAACGCAGGATTCACTTACATCCCAGGAACAGGAGTCAATATTACTGACCCTATAGCAATAGATGTTGGTGGTAAAATCCTAACCTTAACTGGTGGGAGTATTACCGATAGTTCCGGCGCGATAGATTTCGGTAACGAAAGTCTCAACACTACAGGTGATGTTAATCTTGCTCTTGACGGCAGTAAATTAGCTTTCGGAACTGCTGGAGATGCAACAATTGCATTTCTGAATAGTTGCCTTGAAATCGTAGCCAATGCGGTTACCTCTACGGACGAATTAAACCTTACCGCTGGTGCACATAACTTTAAATTTGCTACCGCGAATGTCTTACTGGAAATAAATGAAGTTTCAATCCTTGGAGGCGCGGTAGTTATCCCAGAGATTTCCTTTACGACTAGCGTTGGTGCTCTTCACATCGGAAGTGTAAAAGACCTATTATATATTCGTGGTTCCGGTGCTGTTGGACAGATATTCTTCACAAATGCTGATGCTACTTCATCTGCTGTTATAGGTTACGCGACAGCGGCCGATACAATAGGTTTTACGTCTGCAACTGGGGGATATACTTTTGACAAAGAAATACGTATTACAGTAGATGGAGAGCCTATAAAGTTCGGAGGCTCAGGTGACGCGACCATAGATTTCACTACTGATGCGATGAACATCATCGCCAATGCGGTTACGGCAACAGATGGATTAGAAATAACTGCTGGGTATCAACTATTAAAAGACGGAGTAGATTTCCGACTTAATGATGTCGGTAATTCAAATTACGTAGGATTCAAAGCACCAGCTCTTACTGCGAATCAGATATGGACATTGCCTGATGCAGATGGCGCTACGGATGATATTATAAAAACAGATGGCAACGGCATATTAGCATTTGCAACTCCAACATCTCACACACAAATATCTTTTTCCATGTACGATGCTGAACCCGCAAGAAGCAGCGAGACTTCACTTGATGGTGCGTTTATAAAGATTGCTGATGCTCAACCACTTGATTCAGTACCAACTGACTTAGTGGTATCTAAAGGAACAGGTAAGATTGTTATTGTTGTAAACGCAGGTTCAGACATAGCAGGAGAGATAACGGTAACAGGAACTTCTGTAGATAGAGATACAGGAGCTACTACAGCATCGGACACGGACATAATAACAGTTGACGCTTTAACCACAGATAACTCAGATACAGATACGAACGGAAATACGAGGCATGCCTTTACGGGGGCATATATAACCTCTGAATGGTTCACTGGTACCGTTACTCTCTCTACAACGAATCTCACATTGACTGATGTTGACGTGTATCATGTCTCATTCGAGCAGTTCGATGATACGGCGAATATAACTCTTGATACATTCGATGCTAATATTCTAACTACTAGTGTGAATGCAGAGTTTGATGCTTATTTATACTCTATTATGGTGACTGGCGATAAGTGTAATATAGAGAGAGAAGCAAGTCTTAATGTCGGTGCTGATGGAGAGACTGCTTTAGCAAATAGATATTGGAGATTAAGAAGGGGTGGTATTGCAAAAGCCTTAGATGGCACAACAGACGGTACTTGGGTAGATGTTCATTACTCTAATAGCCCTGCGTTCGTAGAAGATGTAACAATTAAGGTATGGGCTACAGAGATAGTACCTTTGACGTTAACGTAGCATTGCCACAAATCATTAATTATTATAAAATAACAATATGGGAACTCACACATACAATATAGAAGCTAACAGCTTAAACTTAGAAGGAGAGGCAACATTCAATTCAGGAAAGCCACAAATAGAAGGCACTTGGATGCTTGATGTGCCACAAGAAGAACTTAAAGCATTTTTGAGATATATGGAAGAAACAAAGAGATTCTTTGATGCTTGTGGTGGTATCTTGAAGAATATTGAAATTAAGGAGAAACCATAACTATGCCTAAAAACACAAAAAAAGAACCAACAGTAAAAGACTTAAAGGCAATGGCTTTTGATATAGACCAACAAATGAAACAACTCCAACAAAGATATAACCAAGTAGTTCAGGACATTGTTAAGAAGCAGCAAGAGAAGAAAGTGACAAAGAAGAAAAAATGATATATAATATTTATATAAATTAATTTTATGGGAAATCCAACAGAAAATAGACCGATGAGAACTGCAGAAGACGTTCTTTCGCGGGCATATGATGTCAGAATAAACTCTATTCAGTTTCACCTAGCGACTACTACGTCTACGTCTACTTCGACTACAACGTCTACGACTACAACAGCAACATAATAACTATGGAGGGTAAAAACATTGCGATACTTGCAACTTTACGCGGGGATGATAGTGCATATTCCTTATGCAATGTGATTAACGACCAGATAAAGATGTTTGTTAATAACGGATATAAGATTAAAGTTTTTGTCACGAAAGGATTTAAGCCAGAGAGAATGTTCGCACATGAGAATGTAGAGATATGTGAACTCCCAGACCAAGACAGAAAAAACACAATATCAGTAGATGAGACGTTTGAGGAAGATGTAGACTTATTAGTTGAGGCAATGACAAAAGCTCTTAAAGATGTAGATGTTCTTATCGCGCATGATATTGTTTATCAGCCAGATGCTTTAAAGCATAACGTAGCGTTGCGTGTAGTTGCAGAAAAAATGAAAGTAAAATGTCTTCATTGGATTCACTCTGCTACAAGTCCTTATAGACTAGCTGACTTGTTAGATGTGTTTCCTGAAAAATATAAAGAAATTACTAAGACTAAATTTGATAATTCTTACTATGTATTTTTTAATGATTGGTCTAAGCCGCGTATTGCAGCTGAATATTCAGTTTCAGAAGATGATGTTAAGATAGTCCACCACCCTACTGACTATCCTCATTTCGCTAAATACCATGAAGTCACCAAAAAGCTTATTGATAGATATGATTTATTATCTAAAGATTATATTGATGTGTACCCAGCTCGCTTAGACGAGGGCAAACAGTTAGAAAACCCTATAAAGTTAATAGCTTCGCTAAAGAAGATGGGATTCTCTGTTCAATTTATAGCTGTTGATTTTCATAGCTCGTCGAATGATCCAAATGATCCAAAGTTTAAATACAGAAACAGACTAAAAGAAACAGCAAAGAAGTGGGGATTAACAGAAGATGAGGTTGTGTTTATAAGTGAATTTTGTGAGGAAACAAAAGTAAGGGTTCCAGAAGGTATGGTAACTGACTTATTTGACCTTTCTAATATCTTCTTCATGTCTTCTGTGTCAGAGAGTTACTCGCTAGTAACACAAGAAGCTGCTCTTAAAAACAACCTCCTTATTTTGAACAGAAACTTCCCACCACTTAGAGACATATTTGGAAACAGTGCAATATTTTGGCCATGTAATTCAAATGTAGATATTGTGAATATGTGTGATGGTGAATCTAAGGTAAATTATAAAAACGATGAACATGAAATGTTTGATTATTTAATGCTTGCGAAGATGGTAGTTACAAACACTATCAACAAACAAGAACAGACACGAAGGAAGTTGTTAAAAGAAAGAAGTCTTGATTATGTCTTTAAAAAAGAACTAGAACCCATAATTTATCAAATATGCAAAAAATGAAACTAATAAGAGGGAGCGTTATTATCCCCGTATATAACAGACAAGATACGATAGATAGAGCTATTGGTTCTATACTTGATTTGGGAACTTTAAGCCCAAAGGGCGCGTGGGAGGTTATTGTAATTGATGATGCATCTACAGACGATACAGTTAAGAGGGTGGAAAAATGGAAAAAGAGATTTCCTAAGAATGTTGTCTTGTTACAATTTCAAGACCACCTAGAGAGAGTGGTAGCCATGAACGCTGGCCTTAGAACCGCACGAGGAGAGTGGCTTATAAGACTTGACTCAGATGATGAGATGGCTAGTCATTTTAGAAAAGCCGTTGATGATGCTACGGACACGTATCCGAATGCAGAATTACTTAATTGGGGTTCATTAGTTCACTGGAGAAGAGACGGAAAATATCACAAAACAGAAGTAAGAAAACCATTCATTCCTAGCATAGGAGATGATGGGACTATAGAACCATTTAAGAGTGGAACTATCTGTAATGGCGGGTTTATCTTTAAAAGAGAGCTTTTATTCAAAGCAGGATTCTTAAGAGAAGCTACGAACTGTTATAAGTTCGGAGAGATGTTCTTGAATAGATTTGAAGAACTAAAACCTCTTTACACTATGGAAGATGGGAAACTTAAAACAGACCTAGGTAATCCATGGGGTGATGACTTTGCGCTATTCTACGCGCTCACAAGAGAAGCAATGCCTTATAACATTGAGCAAATTCTACATACCCAACATGTAAGAATATGAAAAATATAGTAAGAATAATAGAGAAATATCAGAAACAAGCTAAAAAGGGTGGTTATGATTCCATAGTGGAAACATATGTCACACATGCAGTTATTGAGGGTGCGGAAGCGGCGTATTATGCGACCATCAAAGGCAAGGAAGCGAAGTTTTTTATCTCAGAATCGTCTTTAGAGAGAATAAAGAAGAAGTATGAAATTTAATACAAAATTTTGGAATAAGATAAATCAAGACATCCCAGGTTGGATGTCCAAAAATGAAGCTAAGTTTCTTGTAGATAACATTCAAGGTGATGTTTATGTAGAGATAGGCGTAGCCTACGGAAAGTCTATGAGTATTGTAGAACATCACTTTCCTGACATGGCCATAACAGGAATAGAGAAGATAAATCATGGATTGAATAAGAAAGTAATATATGGGGATGCTAATGAGAAGTATATAGACTTCCAAGATTCTTCTATTGATACTTTATTCATAGACGGAGACCACACATATGAGGGAGTACTTTCTGACATAATCCATTGGTATAATAAAGTAAAACCAGGAGGTAGAATCATCTTCCATGATTACGGAAGAGACTATGCACACGAAGGAGTAGCAAGGGGTGTGAATATAATTAAGCCATTCTTAAAGGCATTTAAAAAGGAGCAATTTATCTGTGCAGGAATTAAAGGGTCCAATTGATATAGTAGTAACCTCATATTATCGTCACGAATTTACAAGTGTGATGCTTGAGAGGCTTAAGGCAGACACTATAACACCTCACAATGTTATAGTTATTGATAATGGAAGTGATAAAAGAACACAAAACGTCTTGACGAAACTAAAGCATGGGGGATTAATACACACATTGATTCTTTTGAATCAAAATGTTGGTCTTGAGCCTGCCAAGAACATGGCTCTTAATTTTGTAGAAAGTAATTTATATGTGGATACCGATAATGATATTATTATCCCCCCTATTGTTAATAATCGTGATTGGCTTAGTCGTCTCATCGAGTTAAAAGAAAAGAACACAGACTACGCAGCTATAGCATGTAGATCACATGTTCTGATTGGTGATGATATGAAGAACTTTGAAGGAGTACCAGAAGTAAGAGAGATGGCGAAGTGTGGTGGGAGTATGAGAATAATGGATACTAAACTCGTAAAGAAAGTAGGTGGATGGAAGTCAAAACCTAAAAATATGGTAGAAGCAAATAGAGGTGAGGAATGGGAGATATGCGGTAAGCTAAAAGCAAAAGGATTTAAGGTTGGATACGCAAGAGATATAGAAGTTTTTCATATGTTCTCAGATGATGCTAATTGGGGCTATCCCAAGAACATAGACCATTACCATAGACCCCAATGGCCTATACCTACAGACAGTGCTTATGGACAATTAACAGAATGGTATGAGCGAAACAAGTAATATATTAGTTACAGGATCTAAGGGATTCATAGGCAAGCATCTTGTTAAGGAGCTAAAAAAAGACAATAACGTAATTGAAATAGACCTTAAAGACGGTAACGATTGTAGTGACTATGAATACCTAATGAGTCTTCCGAATGCTGAGTGTGTATATCACCTAGCTGCTGATTTAAAACCACCATATAGTGATACTTTCAATGGCGCATGGGCTGTAGCTAGATATTGTAATAAAACAAAAGCAAGATTAGTCTACACATCTTCAGCAGCGATTTATAACGCAGAGGATTCGCTACAAACTGGTGGTGAAATGTATGCATATAATAAATTCATAGCTGAGAAAGTTTTCAGTTCACTTGTATCTGATTTATTAATTTTAAGATTATTCAATGTATATGGAGATGGAGGAAGTGGTGTAGTGAATCAATTTATCGAAAACGAGAAGATATGGATAAATGGTAATGGAGAACAGAACAGGGACTACATTCACGTTGATGATGTAGTTAGGGCATTGGCAGTACCTCATGTTAGAGGTATCTATGACATTGGAACTGGCATAGCCTGTTCAGTAAATGAAATTGCATCTTATTTTGATAAACCCAAGGAATATAGATATTATCCTTATGGCGTTGACTATTCATGTGCTAAATTAAGTTGTCATTTTCCATGGCGTTCAAAACATATTATTTTTGATTACTTAGATGAGCAAAACAAAAAAACATGAGTGGCTTAGAATAGGGTCAGCAAGACAACCATACACACTGGATGATATTTCAGTCATCATCCCTTCCGCTGCTCACAGATATGAGGAGAGATGGAAATGGTTCTGGCCGCAATATGTAAAAAACACTCATCCTACCGTTGTAGGGAATACCTATATTCCTTGTGACGAACAAGAAGAGGGTCAATTAAGGAAATTAACAGGAGTTAATATCATAGTTACCTCTCCTCGGTTTATTGTTTACAAAACTCTTCGTGCACTTAAAGAAATAACAACGAGACTAACCTTCAGACTAGCGAACGATATAATGGTTGTTAGGGAAGGATGGGAGCAACCGCTTTTAAAAAGATTCAACAGCCAAAAGAAACTACAACTCATTTCAGAAGTTCAACACGGAGTGACATATCCAGCAAGTCAACACGCAATGCAAAAAGACTGGGATTTCATCAGAAGACAATACCCCAAAGACACGACAGCAGCAGTTTATCCACAAGGGTCACGCTTGTTCGCCCAGACTTCTATTTGGAACGGATACTACTCACATGTTCTCAGATACACCCCTCATGACCATGATGAGATATTCTTCAGCCAGATAGCTAATGGAGAAATAATGTTTACACACTTCAGTGGAATTAGTGCATATCTTGCACATGTTGGATTACCACTACAAGACTTTAATGAAAAGTACATAAAAGAAATAGAAGAAAAAAGAAAAGGATTTATTAAGTTACCTGATAAAACAGGGTTTAGAGTCATATGCGCATAGGAATTATTGACAACTGGATTGGTAAGTTTTCTAGCGTTCTAGCCGAACACTGGACAAGCCAAGGACATACAGTCATTCAGGAACCTGGATACAATCCTAACATCATAGAAACATGTGATAGGGTCTTCTTTGAATCAGCGGACACCAACATACATTTAGCGACACAAAACCGTCCCCATAAGAAAGGAAAGGTTTTTGTAAGAATCGTAGACATAGATGCATGGGTAAATGGTCCCGCTGGAATACAATCAGGATATGTGGATGGAGTCATATACATAGCAAAACACATTCAAGAACATTGTAAAAAGTTTCAGAACCTAGATTGTCCACAGCACCTAGTACCAATGGGATTGGATGTTAACAAGTTTTCATTCAGACAACGAAAGTCAGGAAATGAAATAGCTTTTATTTCTAGTAGGGTTACAGCAGAAAAAGGATTTGATATAGCCCTGCAAATACTTGCAGACCTAAGAAAAGAAAGTCAGCAATATCAACTTCATGTAGTCGGACAACCGTTTGAAAACGCTTTATGGCAGAAGACCATAGAACACATCATGAAAGTTAATGACTTACACGATGCAGTTCATTTCTATGGGCAAGTAGAGAGTATAGACAAGTTTTTAGATGATAAGGACTATCTTTTGCTTCCAAGCAAGAAAGAAGCATTCTCATTTGTTACAGCAGAGGCGTGTGCAAAGGGTATTAAGCCAGTTGTTTGGAACTTCCTAGGGGCAGGGGATGTATGGCCTTCTAGCTACCTATTTAATACCCCATCAGAAGCCGTAGAGTCGATTCTAAGCGACGTTTATGACTCACATGGGTATAGGCAATACATTGAACAAAACTATAGCTTAAAACAGCACCTAACGCGTATGGATAATGTTATGGAAATATGAGGATTTGTAGAGATGTGTGGAGTTGTGAATATAGTAAGGTCTACTTTAAACGTGGCTTCAGGAGCTGGTTATTAAGAACAATCTTTTTCACAACAAAAATGAGACTATACATGATGAAACCGAACTCAAAACAAGAATATTATATGTGTAGATTTTGCTGTATGAGTACGTGCGGAAGACTTTATCATTTATATAGAGAATTGAAAGAAATTCCTGAGTTCAAAAAGAAATATCCAAAATATAAAGATTATGTAAAATATAGGAGAGAAAATGATTGAATCAGATGTAACGGTAATAGTGCCTACTTTAGCGACTAAGCTTTCTAAAAGAGCTTTAGGTTATTGTTTGAATAGTTTACAGGACATGCCAAACGTGGTGATTGCTCATAATGGAGAAGATGATAATACTGAAAAAGCTACGGAAGTTCATAATAAACTCGTAAAACCATTGCTAGAGAAATCTATGAACTGGTTCTCTATAGGAGAGATAAGGGGGCAAGGACAATGCAATGCTGTGAATCATGCTGTAAGAAAGTTCTCTCATACCAAGTGGATAATGATAAGTAATGATGACATGGTGTATCCAGAAGGATGGTTTAAGAAGTTTACAGACGTTGTGGATAACTTTGGACTTCTAGTAGCTAGCCCTAATTTAGTAGAACCAAGAAAAGGAGCACCACCTTTCATAGAGCATTTCTGTGGAGGAGTTGGGATTGAAGAATCTAAACCAGATTTTGATAAGCAATGCTTTATAGATTTTGAATCAAGTTACAAAGAACACATAAATAAACCAATGTTGAGAATAGAGGACGGTTTCAACTTTCCTCTGCTGATAAGAAAAGATGTTTGGGATACTATTGGTGGGTATGATACGGCATTCGATCCTTGGGGTAGCAATGGAGACAGCGACCTACAACACAAAATCATGCTCGCAGGGATTACGCCTAAGAGAGTTAGAGAATGCCTTGTGTATCATTTCAGCCAAACAAGTGGGACATTCCATCCTGATAATCAAGCAGCACTACATGAAAACTACAGATATTTTGAAGAAAAGTGGGGATTTCAAAGAGCAAACTCACCTGAAATCTGGTACAAACCTGAGATAGATTATGGTAAACTAAAGTATAAGCCCGAATGGGAGGGTAAATATGAATAACGTAGTAGTAAGAAAATATGATAAGTGGCGCGTAGCCATTCTTCCTTTTGATGGTATAAAGGTTGAGTTTGCTGTGTACTTAGAGAGCGTAGCGCAAGTAAAAAAGTGGAAAGATTTTAAAATTGTATGCACAAAAGATGATTCAAGAACTCTAGGAATCGTTTGCAAACCTAAAACATGGCTAGCAATGATAGCAATTCTAAGAGAAAAGGGAGCTACATATCCCGAAGGGTTTGAAGATGACTTTATGAATAAGAGCATTAATGTATTAGCTGGAAAAGAATCTGAGGCAATAGAACATAAATCCGAGCTAACTCTTCAAGAGAAAAGAGACCTAGATAAACTCAAACAAAAAGTCGAAGACATACCTCAAAAAGACATAGACGAACAATTAGAAGAAGATGAGTCAATGACACAAGTAGACCCAATAACTAAGGAGCCAATATGAACATAATTTTTATAGGAAATTTTCAAGGACCTGGTAATAATAGCGGTGAAGAACCAGACGAAAGGCACATATCAAGATGTCTAAAACAAACAGGTGTAAGGGTCACAGAAGCTCCAAGAGATGAGATTCATGCGTTCTTTACAGGAGCTAAAAAGGATAACATTCCAGAACCAGATAATTATGATATTATTCTAATTGCGAAATGGAATCATTTTACAAAAGAGATTATTGAGGGTTTAAGAGAAAGATATAAAGGGAAGGTTGTTTATTGGGTATGGGACTATATGTTCTCTTGGCATAAAGGCTACTATGCGCCTAATACACCATGGATACCTGATTGGCATAGAGAGCTTTTAAAGAATGTTGATTTATATATTTCAGGAGAAAATAATTTAAATATGGAATTGCATAATATTGATGCAAATTTAAAACATCAATACTTCAATTGGGATAGTTCTGATGGACAATATGACGCTCTTACAGAAAGGACAGAAGAATATGACGTAGTCTTTACTGGTAGTTTTATTCCAGTGTCGAATCTTAGATTAGTTGGTAAGCAAGGGAAATATGAGCAATATTCCTATAGGAATGAAATGCTTAAAGCAGTTCATGATAAGTTTAAATTAAAAATCTTTAGTTGGGATTATGAGAAGTGGAGAGAGGAAGGGTTTGATGCTGAACCAGGGCAATATGGAGCTGACTTTAAAAACCTATCCGCAAAGTCTAAGATAATGCTTTGTATGAATTGGATAGAACCCAATAAGAAGACACGAGGTTATTGGAGCAATCGTATAGGAAAGATAGCAACAACAGGAGGGCTCCCTTTGATTCACTACGTTCCAGGAATGGAGAGAGCCTTCGGGGATAATGTTATGTATTTCTACGATAAAGAAGATATGTTTTATAACATAAACTGGCTTCTAGTAAACCCAATCCAAAGAGAAACCCAAAGAATAAAAACATATGACTGGGGAAGAAGAGAAATGTCTACCCAAACAAGAATGAAACAGTTTAAGATTTTGTTAGAATCATTATGAAACTAAATGTAGGATGCGGAAATATTCCGCTAGAAAATTATATAAATGAAGATTTATGCTACTACCCTGGTACTAAAAACCCACTAGTGAACAAAAAACTAGCTAAGACTTGGAACCAAGACCATCCACACTCACCTTGGATATATGGGGACGCTACTAATATGATATACCAAGACAGTACCTTTGATGAGATTATATGCGTCCATACGCTTGAACATTTGAACATGAATGACGGCAACCAAACTCTTAAAAAAATGTATGAAATCTTAAAACCAGAAGGGTTTGTTGAGATAGAAGTGCCAGACCTTTTAAAAGCATGTGAATTAGCCAAAGATGTTCATATTAAACTAGGAGAAAACAACACTAGATGGTTCCGTATCATGGGGCTATTCAACGGCACTACAGGAGATGATGGAGAAGGCCAGTATCACCTATGTATGTATACAAAAGAATATTTAGAATTTAGAATGAAGGAGCAGGGATTTAGAGATATAAAAGAGATAGATGTTGGTTTTGGTCATGGTCGCCCAGAACCAGACTATAATTTTAGACTTAAAGGGTATAAATAATTATGGAGAATTACAACGCAAATGAAGACGATCCAATAGGAGCTAACGCAAGTCACATATTTCGTTACTACATGGCAAGAGGGTATATAGAGGGTTGTGATGTAGTCCTTGATGTAGCAGCGGGATGGGGGTATGGCTCAGCTATTCTATCAAGGTCTCTCGCAGATCAAGTTATTGCAATAGAAAAGAACGACGATTGCGTAAAACACATAGAAGATAACAGGTTGGCAGATGAAATAATACATAAGAATCTGAATGACATGGATGAATTGCCTAATTGTGACCTAGCTGTTTCGATAGAAACAATCGAACATCTTAACGACCCAGAAAAATTCGCCAGTATGCTAAAAGAATCAACCAAAAGACATATAGTAGTATCAACACCTATTATAAAAACAACAGAAACAAACAAAGACCACTTACACAACTTCACTCCAGAGACTCTTCAAAAGTTATTTGTTGATGAAGATTGGGGACCCATTCATTGGGCTAATCAAGGAAATGTCTATGGACTCTTCTCATTCTACAGAAAGTAAGCCAGAGCTGACGATAATTTGTCCTACGTACAACAACAGTATCGGAGCCAACAACTTGGTAAACGATTTTTACAGGTTGCATGATCCTGACACATTCCGTATCATTAGCATCGACCAAACACAAGATGGAATAAGGTTTGATAAAACTGTCCACTTGCATATAAGGTCCTATAGGAATCTAGGGTTCTCTAAGGCAATGAATACGGGCTGGAAACTAAGCCAAACAAAATATACACTACTTGCCAATGACGACGTTAGATTACTAAGCAAAAGGTGGTATGACGATGCGAAGGCACACTTGGAGCAATCAAAAGATGTCCTGGCGGTCAACCCCTTTCCTGCTTTAAGGACATGGAATGGAAGCGGAGAACCGACATGGTACTGGGACGTACACAAAGATAAATTCGGATGGACAAAAGACAAGCCAATAGAGAGTTATACAGATGAGGATTATACGCGTTTACAGAAGCTGTTAGCAGGAGGAGACCCTCCAGGTACTTGTATGTTCTTTACGTTGCTTAGAACTGATTCTCGTGAGTCTGTAGGGCTTTTAGATGAGGCATACACTAATAATAGTGAAGACTACGACTGGAATAGAAGATGTTTTCTAAAGGGTAAGAAGATACTCACTTGTA
>SDBT01000745.1_pt1 | contig 53217 bp, 71 predicted proteins | sample 2277101 | NCBI WGS metagenome assembly SDBT01 (sample SAMN10404973, study PRJNA504765) | marine sediment metagenome | isolation source: marine sediment core GS10_PC15, 103 cmbsf | place: Arctic Ocean: Southern Knipovich Ridge | collected 2010
AGAAGGTAGATCAGATAATAGAAGATCATGCTGAGGATCGTGATAAGTCTCTCCTAAAACGATTTGCTGAAGTCGTTGATTATGATCCAGATGCCTGTCGTTCTATTGTAGAACTTGATCCTCATTTCTTTAGCAGTATCAATGATATAGATATAGTTGACTTTAATTTACGCTATCATCAGTTAAAGCAGACATATCAAACAAATGCTTTGTTAATAGAACTTATTGAATATATAAAAGGATAAAGAAATGAGAATGATTAACATGGATACTGGGGATGTACCTTTTGCACGTCCTTATAAAGATGTCCCCCAGCCTATGTTTATATATCACTCTACAGAAGAATTGGAATGTAATGAACTTAATCGTTATGTCTTTAGTAATTCTAGTGAATTAGCAGTTACTCTTCGTGACAAAGGTGAACCATTTTTGCAGGGACTATGTGCAAAGCAACCTACATTTTTAAATACTTTAGAGACTATTGTTCCCGAAGCGTTCAATTTATATGGTGATATACTTTTTAGACTTACTAATATGGAAGTTACGATCACAGATGCTTGTTATGTGAGAGTATATGAAGTTATAATTATTTCACATACAACAGCCCATTTAGTAACTTCATCAGGAATGCAAGTCATCTATCGTGATTGTACTGGAGGTGATATATCTGCTGCAGTCAGACCAAGATATTATTCTCCTAGAGGTTGGGATAGAAGATTCATGAAGAAACATAGAGAGAAAGGGAGAACTAATCTTATAAAGAAATATAGTACGTCAAAAAAACCATTACCCCTTGATTGGAAGCTTATAGATTTATTACTTAACCCTCTTCGTAAAGAGTCATTTTTGAATACTCGGAAAGCAGCAGAAAATGCTTTCGGACCGACTATATCTGGACATGGTAAAAGTGCTCTTAGAAAGAGTGATATAGCAGAGATAATGGGATCAGAAAGAATTCAAAATTTAATATTTAAAGAGATGGAGAAAATTATGCCTGAACTTATTCAAGCAATTAAAGCAGAATCTAGTCCTACTAAGGTAGCTGTATATCTTGATAAAATTGCAGCAGATGCGGTTGCTAATAAGGACTTATCGATTAAAGATAAATTATTGGCTGTAAGTGGTATTATTCAAACTGGTTACAAAGATGAAGGTATCACACTTACTACTGATATTGATACACCGGCAATTCCAGCAATGTTATCTCCTGTGCCATTTAATCCAGTATTGGGAGTTCCTCCCACTCCAGCTATAGGTGAAATTACTCCAGGAATAGCAGCATATGCTGATGAAGATATTGGAGAAAAGACAACTATCAAAGCACAGGATACATTAGATCCTGATATGCTAAAGAAGAAAATAGAAGACTCTAATGTAGGTTTGTCAGACGAACGAATAGCAGAATTACAGAATGATGTGGGAGTTATGGACGATTATATAATAGATGATACTCCTTCTAGGTTTAATCCAAATTCGCCATTAACTGATCCGGATAAATGATAATAAAATCAAGTCAATATGATTTACTTCCTACACGAAAGCCAGTATTAAATCCAGAATTAATAAGATGGTTACCCCGCTGGATGACTAATAATTCTCCTAGTGACTTGGGATTCATCCGTTTTGGTTTTGACTTATTTCCAAAGACACTTATTAGGGATTATGGTCTTGCAGATTGGGTTCGCCCAACTATGTATAAAGTTTTAACGTTTGAACCTGGCATGACTAAGATAGATAGAGCCTGGGCAATATGCACATCAAGGGACTTTTCAAAAACAACATGGATGGCTAAGATCCTGCCTCTCTATCTTATGCTTGTCGGGCAATACGGTATTTATTACAAGGGGCAATATGCGTTACCTGAAGCAGACTATATCAGACTGCGTGCTAAAACCCAAGAGAAAGCAGAAGAAAAACTTACCAATGTAACAGTAGAATTTTCCAACCCTGATGTAATAAGTCTCTTCGGAGATTTACGTCCAACTATGAAAGAGATCAGAGACGATAAATTAAAGAATCAGGCTAAGTTAATGATTCTTCGTAATGGTTATATCTTTCAGGGACAGGGACTTAATCAACCCTCCAGAGGTGCTAACCTTAGAGACAAACGACCCAAAGTGGATATTAATGATGATGTCGAAAATAAAGAAAATACCAAGACTCACACTATGCGAAATTACAACGCAAAGGAAGTTCTTGGCGAACAGTTCGGGGGACTTGATATGCAAGGTCTCACAGTTTATATCGGCAATTTTGTTCACCAAGAATGCCTCATGGCAAAATTACAGAAGCCAACTTCTGGATGGAACAGGTTATTTTTCCAAGCTAGTTATCTCGACCCTAAAACAGGACAAGAGAAAAGTGGGTGGTCTAAGCGTTATACACTCAACTACATCAGAAGACTTGGTAAATGGTATGAAGGTCAAACCGACTTGGGCGGTTATAAAATATTCAGGATGGAGTTTTACAATGAAATTGTCAGTGATAAAGATTACCAAATATTATATTGGCAAGGTGACTATTTCACTAAAAGAGGAATGAACTTTATTAGAATAAATGATGGTGATGATAAGTATCGTATTATTAGAGTATTTACAGTTGTATCAGGTGATCCAGCTATCTCTACTAAAGATAATTCTTCTGATGGAGTTGCTTCGACAATGTGTTTCGGTGCTGATGGAATGAGATATATACAAGACTTGTCGTTAGCTAAGTTTGATATAACTGATAGATTTTATGATCTAAGTAAAAAACCATTAGTATTAGCTATGTCAGCAGAGGAGATGCAGAATGTTAAACGTCCTGGATTAGTATCAGAAATGGGTAGACAGATAGTAAAGTGGAATGCAGATGCTTTTGTACTTGAAAATGCTGGTCAACAGTTAGCATGGTATAATGATTTAGTAGAAGATATACTTAGACCACTTAAGATAGAGATACCTGGTTTACCCTATCATCCTGTAGATGAGAAAGTATATAAACTTGAAACTGGACTGATGAACCATATATCAGGTGGTAAATATTTCCTTAGAAAAGATATGCCGTTTTGTGCTATGGCTGTTAGTCAGATAAATACTTTTCCTGAGAATAAAATGGATATATTAGACACTTGGCATAATGGTGAGAAGATGGGTCGTAAGCCAGTGGATATTCAATTCAATATAGCTAATCAACCAGTAACTAAAGCTAAAAAAAGTTACTATGATAACTTACCTAAAGACTGTGAAGCTTGGGTAGTAACAGGGTAATTTCCAATATTCATCTAAGAAAGAATATGGTACTCCATAGAAAGAGCTTGACTTTGAAATTTTTTTTAGTTATTTTGCGGGATGAAATTTTAGTTCCCTTTGAATCGGAGAAGAGATAATGCCTGAACTAGATAGACAGATGCTTCAAATGAAGAATAGAATATGGGATTCAAAGATAGCTACAGATAATCATTCTTTATATTTGGAGTACAGGACTCATTCATTCCCCTGGAGACAAAATTCAACCAAGTTAGAAGATGCTCGTTTCGGAAGACAGTTTAGTCGATCTGAAATGGAACAACTTTTAATCTTCCGACAAGCCCCACTACCTATTTCAATTTCAACTGCTATATGTGATACTGCTGATGCATTACATGTCTCTGCTAAGCCCGAAATTAATGTTGCTGCTATTATTAATCCTTATGATGATACTAAATCAGTTACCTCAAGAGAAGTTGCTGGATTATATAAACATTTAATTCAGAAAGCTTGGTATGATGCTTTAGGTGGTTTGCAGTATGATAAAGCAGTTTTTGATAGAACTACTGTAGGGCATGGGTTATTATATGCTGTACCTAGAATGGAGTTCGGAGAGTTCAAAGTAGATATTAAGAATATAAGTTGGAAGTATTTTTATCCTGATCCATCTTGTACAGATCCATTATATACTGATGCTGATGCAATGGTATATGCTGTACCTATTAGTATTATGAATGGCTTTAAGTTTGTTCATAGCATGGAACCTGATGTAAGTTTTGACGAGTTCAAAAGAGATTTTGCAAAAGGTGCTTCAGTATCTTCAGCATTCTTTGAGGAAGATCCTGTTTATAGAAGACCAATGCAATCTCAGAATTACTTACATTTTATTCAGAGATTAGTGATAGAAGATGATTACTCCTATCTTATTGTTCCTAGGTCTGATGATATAGGAAAGGTTGGTTTGACTTATCGTACCTCTACAATGATGACAGATGATTTAAAAAGACGTGAAGCGAATGGTGAAATTAAAGTTATCAGACGAAGAGAATTATTTTTAGCTGAATATACTTCTATTGGTAATTATGGTTATAAGATTGTTTATCCTATAAGAAATTACAATATAGTTCCTTTGCAGCACGATCACAGAGGAACACCATATCCTTATTCTCTTATGTGGTATCTATATCCATTACAGAGAGCATTGAATAAATTCATTATGTCTTCTATATTGAATATGTCTTTGCTTAACACTACAAAGGTAATGGCTGAAGAGAATAGTATTATTGATATGAGCGAGTGGACAACAAGTGCATCACAACCGAATGCAATACTTAGATATAGATTACCTGTTCCAGGTTACAGTACACCACCTCAAATAATTCCTGCTGTACCTATGGATAGTGCTTACTTAGTAATGCCACAGTATCTCACTAAGATGATGGAGTATATAAGTGGTTTCTTTGGTATTATGCAGGGTAATCCAGAAAATAGTCCAGATACATTTGCTACAGTTGCTTCATTACAATCTGTCGGTGGTCAAAAGGTTAAACGAAGACAAGCACTTGCGGATGCTTCATTATCTCAACTTGGTAAAGTAGTAGGAGAGTTTTATAAAGAATATGCACCTATGAATGGTTATAGTTCTACTTATGATCCTACCACGGGGGCTGAAGATATTGTCAAGTATAATGAATTACAAAGTTCTGTTTCACCTGCTAAGAATGGTGAAACTCCCAAAGTTAATGTAACGGTGAATCCTTCTAATGATTTAAGGAAAGGCTTTAGGGATGTTCGCTTTGTTTCTACAGGTTCTATGGGATATGAAAGTGCAACTGAAGCAGCTATGTTGACTACTCTTGCTACACAGTTAAGTGTCCCAGATTTAATTCCAGCTATACTTGAACGTATCAATATTCCTGGATTAGAAGGTGTCAGAGAAAGTATTATAAATAGAACTGATTTAACTAACAAGGTTGAGCAGTTGACTAAGATTACAGATGGTCTCGAAAGAGAAGTTGGTAAAAAGAATAATCAAATAGTTCAACTTTCTGTTGGTATAAAAGCTGCCGAAGCAAAAGGTAGAATGGATGTTGAATTAACTAAACTTAAGACTAATCCAGAAGGTTATATAAAGTCAGCGTTAAATAATCAAGGAGCGAGATAATGCCAGTAGAACCTAAATCAGCAACACAAATAGCTGCAGATTATGCTGCTGCTCAATTAAAAGCGACAGTACCTCCAGTAGTACCACCTGTAATTCCTCCAGTAGTAGCTCCTGTCGTGCCACCTGTGGCGATACCTGAAGTTTCCCCTGTTAATAGTCCTGAACCGAAGGTTAGATATAAAGTTCACGAACCAGTGGAAGCTATTAAGTCAAGTGGTTTGTATGGTACTATGAAGGATTATCTTGAACCTGATTATTTTGATGAAATTAAAGATCTTCCCGAAATGGATAAGATTACATTAACTGACTTTTTTAAAAAGGATGGTTGGAAATCTGAGGAATTAAAGACAGTAGATATGGGTGCAGCAAGTAAGATTAAGATGCAAACTTTATTTCCCGAAGTGTTTCCCGACAAAGGTACTATTACACCTGAACCAATGGGGGTAGTTCCTCCCGTACTGCTTCCTGTTAGTTCAGGTAAATTAGAAGATATGGAGAAGCCAGAATTAATTATTGAATATAAAAAGATGCAATCAGATAAAGATTTAAAATTAAAAGAATTAGAAGCAGAATTCAATACTTTCAAAACTAATAAGCCAGGTGAAGAATCTGACATTCTTAGGGACTTTGGAGGTTTGAAGACTGATTTTATCGGTACTTATAACAAACTGAAAGATAAGTATGGATTACCGAATATTGATTTAGTTCGTACACAGTTTACCTCGAATGATAATATTACTTCTAGATTACAGCAATATCAAGAAAATGAATTGAGAACTGTAGTTGAAAAGAAACATGGTCTTGAACAAGGTGAATTTGATTATCAAGCGAATGATGCTGGAAAAGCAGGTACTCCATCTTATGATTGGGATGATTTAAGTAATAGAAAAAAACAGTCTTTACTTACCGAACAAGAGACATTAGCTAATCATGATGTTGGAGTAGCTCAAAAAGCCCAAGAACAGCAGGTTCAAGACACTGAATGGTATGCAACAACATATTTTGAAGGTGACAAAGCAAAGGTAGAAGAAAAGATAAATCTTATGAATGCTACCATGACTGCTGTATCCAAGGGTGAGGACACATACGAGAAACATCCCTTTGCCTTAAGGAATCTTCTTGAAGGATTTTTTCATGAAGAATTACAGACGTCAGCAGTAGAAAGTGCTGTTCAAGAACTAACAGCACAGTTTGCGACTCAAGGTATGTATCTTCCAGGGACTGAATTTCCTACAGATCCTACGAGTATAACAACTCCTCCAATAGTTCACGAAACATTTACTAAAGAAGAAAAAGCTAATTCTCCTATGTTTGGTAGTATGGGACGTACTCTCAAAGCACTAAATTAAAGGAGAAAAATTATGCCAGGTATAAATGGTGAGAATATAAAGGGTTTATATGACCTGATTAATGTTCAAGATCGGCTTAGAATTTATGCTCAGAACAAAGAGTATTTTCGTTTTTGGGCATTAAGGCAAGTTAACACAATTACCATTCTTAAACTTATTTCTGAAAAATTTGGCTCTGTGCCAGTCGAACAGATCACAGACTGGAAATTTAGATATCCTGAATTTGATGAAATACCTTATCAGTTCTCACTTTCGGAACTGTCCACTACAACCAATGCAAGTCAGACACAACTTAAAGTAACTAATGATATAGGCGTTATCTTAAGTTCTTCGACAAGACTTTCTGTAGATAATGTCTTTGTTAAGAAAGTTGTAGCGGATGCAGATACTGATATGGCAGCTGCTATGGATATCGCCAATGGGATCACTCTTAATGAAGAAATAAGAATAGTTACTGTTGGAGAGGAAGATTCTGCTGGTTCCGGCTTTCGTCTTATAACTGTTCGAAGAGCACATCCGGCTGATTCTTTTAGCAATCCTACAAATGCGACACCTATTACAACTTCAATGATATTGACCGTTGTAAACTTGGTAAGTAGAGCTAATGACTTTCCTAAACCTCCAATCACTAAGAACTCTAAGTTCTTGGAAAACTTGATTCAGATCACAAGACATTCTTATGGTCTTGGTGAGCACATGACCCAGGGTGGTGGTGTTGAAACTTTCTTAGCATCTGGTGCAGAATATTTAAATATTCAGTATATGCTTGCAGAAACTTTCTTAATGAAGACTATGGAAAGAGCTATGCTGGAAGCCAGACAGTCTGAGAAGGAAGTTAATGGTAACCTTGAACTTGAAACTGGCGGTATCTTCGAGTTCTTATTACAGGATACTGATCACATTCTTGATTTTGGTGGTAAGGTTCCTACAGTACAGAGATTGAATAATTTTATTCGCAGAATGGCAGATATCTCTGGGGTCAAAGAGCTTTGGTTATTTACTGGTACATTGTTATCAGAACAAATTGCCAATGCTTACGAAAACAAAAGTATCTATTATACACAGGCTGAGTTGTCTGTGAGATATATGATGAAGGTTAAAGTTCTTGAGTCAGTTGGTAGAGACTTAACTGTCTACCATGTTACTGCTCCAATAATGAACGAGTTAGGTAAAGCTAATCAAGGTTTGATTCTGAATCTTACGGAGTATAACTACAATGAAAAATCGAAATTTGGTTCATTCCAGATAGCACATAAAGTGCCATTTGGTGATTATCCGAATGATTCTGATTCTTACAAAAGTAACGAAGGTTACAAAGGTAAGTGGAGAGAACTTTACGGCGCATGGGGTCTTGTGAGAAGATTACCTGAGACTCATTTCAGATGGGTTGGAGCAGCACAACCTAATAATTAAGACTAATAGTTAAACTGCATTCTTCGGAGTGCAGTATTTTTTTTTAAATTTTAAAAAGGAGTTTATAATGGCTGAAGGTGGAGGATTAAAATTCACTGAAAATATTTTCGCCAATAACAGGTTAGAGTCTGATCCGAATATGAGGGATAATGTTCCTTCTGTAGTTCAACAGATTAAAATAGATGCGACTCTCTCTTCCGGTATTAAAGCAGTTGACGATATTCCAAGTCCTTTTGGAACTGGACATGGAGAGGTACTTGGTGCTGTTCTGCTAAACAGTAAAGACAGTGATAACGAAGTGCTATCTGTAGTCGCTGAAGCTGGTGGTACTACTGGCACTATTAAAGTCACCTTAGAAAGTACAGATGCTACTGCTAGTACGGCATTAACTGATGTACGTATCTTAGTCTACGGTGAAATTCATCCAAAAGACGTAGCCTAAGGGGGTAGATAATGGCTGATGATATAATCACAACTGGTCCAATGGATGATGATTTAGGAACTTTAATCAATGTTCAAAGTCCTAAACCACCCTTTAATAAACCTAGTTACCAATATAGTAGAGAACTTGTTGTTAATGTTGACTTTACAAGTGGTAATGATATAGTTTTTAAAATCCCCGCAGCAGTGAAGATTGAATGGGCGAGTTTCACAACTGCTGATGGTACTGTTGTAACATATACTGAAGCAGCACTGACAACTCCTTATGGGAGAAAAATTACATTAACTGCTATTACGGCAACTGTTAAATGTTTTATTCTTGCTGAGGTATAGACATGACGTTCAGTGAACTTATGTTGAAAGCTAGAAGGCGTCTCCAAGATATTAGAGACGCCTCTGGCGTTTTAATTACTGATGCATCGAAAGATGGTATCAGGTGGACATCTGTATTGTTATCAGATGTCTTGATAGAAGGTTTGCATGATTTTAGTAGAACTCTTATCGGATTGAAACTTACTAATCATTATAATGAATCTGCTTTTAATCGAATACAAGATTGTACTATCGAAAAAGTTACAGGTAAAGTAGTATTTAGTGTACCTGAAAGGATTTACAAAGTTGTTCGACTTATAGAAGTAGCTGATAGAACAGCTATTTATGATTATGTTTCTCCTGATGATTTTTTCTCTAACATTTACAGATCAAGTTATGTTGATGAAAAATTCTTCACAACTGTCTTTGACGATAATACAAAACTTGTAGAAGGTTTGGTTTCAAAGATATCTGTAGATAATATTGCTGCTAGAGCTATTAACAAAATTAATCTTGATGATTTATATACTATTGAAAGTACTGTAGAATTACCTTTTGTAAATATAAATGACTTAATACTTGATTATATAGAAAAGGTTGCAAGAGTAATTGAGCATAATCCTACACAAGCACAAGTTGTTAATCAGGATATACAATTTAAATTAGGTCTTCTGACAAATGAAGGAATCAAAAAGAGATGAATTATGCCTTAATAATAGATGAAGTATTAGATAATACTAATCAAGCTTCAGAAAATAGTAAAACTCTAAAGATGGTTAAGAATGACATCAAAAGGATACTTTATGAAATGCATGGCAAAGGTGAGACACCTAAGAAACTAGAGTCTTTTGCTATTGATAAGACTGGTTCTACAACTGAAACTTTTGCAGATCCAGATAATATAAATAGTGATCTTAATACAGGGACTTTAGTTATAGATGCAGGCAATCTTGAGTTTGTAAATACTGGAGATAAACTCATTCTTAATAATCAAACTGGATTACTTACTTTTAGGATTAAAGGTTTTGGTGAATTTGTTCCTGCTCCTTCTGGATCTATGCAAAATGATTTTGAATTAAAGACTTATGATTCTCATGATAATTTATTACAGACAGAGACTATTAGTTTTATTGATGAAGATGTATTAGATAATACTTATGAGATACCTATCAATGATTTGGCTGGTGGTCGAGTGGAGTTAGAGTTTACAGTAAAAGATCCTAATGCAGAAAAAGTTTTCATAAATGAAGTGGAATGGGAAGTACATACTAATAGTCTGCAACTTCCAAGTACATTGTTTGTACCTCTAGAAGTTGCTTTCTTCCCAACAACTACTGGTTCTAATCCCTATGAATCTAAAGAGTTTTTCGCTGAAGATTATATGAAGTGGATTCCTAATAAAATTAGTACTGGTGAATCTATAGTTTTCAATCCTGAAGATTTTGTTGCTAATGTCTGGTGGCGTACAGAGCAGAATATAAATTATGATAGGAAGATAGGATTCTATCTTGAATATGTAAGTGGAATCTGGACTCTTTTTTATAAACCTACATTCGTTGGTCTTATAACTGTCTATCATAGTTATTTTCCAACTTTTGATGTTACTGAAGCCTCGTCTGTGAATATGCAAGAAGTGTTTATAGATTGTTTAATAGCAGGAGTTACATTAAGACAATTAGATAAGTTATTGCTTAAGTCTGAAGGTGAAATCGATGTTATTAAAATAAAAGCAACTATCGTCAGATGGGCTCCTAGATATGCAAGTAAACTTCAAGAATTTGCTGGTCAGAATAAGCGTAAATCTGAAACTCATGTTGTGAAGCCAAATAATATATTAGTTGATCCTGGAATGAATATATTATGATAGACTTTCTGAATAGCGTTTTTAGGGGGTACGTTCGGGTCGTAGTGACATTTGAATTGATAGGGTAGTATATTTGTATAGGGGTATATTTTTTGACCCCAAAAATATTTAACTTCAAATAGGTGGAAATTAGTTATGCCTGTATTTTTAACGGAAAGAATTAGAGATATTAAAGGTTGGATACCTCCTGAAGATATTGATGGATTAGATGTCTTTAGATCACAATATTGTCGTGAAGCTGAGAATGTTGATTTTGAAAGTGGCTTTATACGCAATGTAAGAAAACCTGTTGTAGTTAGTTATCCTCTAGCTGTTACTGGTATTATAAATACTGATTGGAAAGTAATTAATCTTAAGTTTTTTAGACATAGCAAACAAGGTATGATTTCATTCTATATAATACAACAAATTTCTACTGGAGAACTTAAGTTTATTTTAACAGATAATCTTACTCCAGATGGTATTGAACTTCAAGTTTTTGATGGAAAGATAACTGTACCAACTGATACACCTGTTGAAATTAACTATATGATAGTAGATGATCAGTTAAAGATAAATTTAAATACAGTCTTTGCTTATGTGAATACTGATGCTACAGATGTATATATGAATCTTACATTATTGTATATGGAAGAACAAGATTCAAGGGGTGTATTCCCAGGAAGAAGTGAATTATGGTATTTAACACCAAGATGGTTAGGTTGGAGTTTCTTTGATGATAGAGTAAATTTTCAAGATACATCTCCAAGTGATATAATTATAGATGTGAATACTTATACAACTTATACCCATTCTGGTGTTACTACATCTCCTCCAAATTTAATCTTAGCTCCAGGTGCTTTTATACGGATAGCAAATCTTAGAGCTGTTGGTGGAGTAAAAATAGATCAGTCTAGTGGAGGCGCAGGAGATCTAATTGTTATTAAGATATATGATAATGATGGGTCTTATATAGAAACATCTTTTGAACCTAATGCTGCTATTCTTGGAGATTTTGAAGTTAATTGGCAGTATTTATTTCCTGTTGGTGCAATAGCAGAAGTAAGTGCTCACCTTGATAATTCTGGTAATGTACTTTTTGTTAGTGCTACATGGGGGGCATTGTCTGCTGAAACTGTTTTGTTGGGTAGAACTGGTGACAAACAAGTAATGCCTATAAGATCTTATCTTCTTGGAGATTTTCCTGTTCTGGATTTTCAGATATTAGAAATGCCTGCTGAAGATTGGGATTATAGATTAGATATGTTAGACTTGGAGTTGTATGTAGATAATGGTACAGGTATATTACTTAAGTATACTGTAATTCCATTAAGCATTACCGCTGGTACTGGAAGTAATTGGGATGTAGAGTTAAGAGTAGTATCTTCAGATGACCATCCTTTACGAACAGCTCCAACTACTTTAAATTTCACTTATGGACTTGGAGCGCAGATAAAACCATTTCATGAAGAAGATGATTTTATTCTTTCCACAGTTATATTGAATAGGGGTGACTTAATATATTCTGAAGTTACTTATAAAGGTAGAGAATATTATGTAAGGGATGATAATAGATTATATATGTCACATATAGCTGGCAATGGTTTACTTCAACCAGACAGTTTTCCATTTGATGCAGATTTAGAATTTGGATTTAATAGAAGTGATTATGAATTTGACATATTAAAGAGTTTAGTAATTACTCCACTTGATGAAATCTTAGTTAATGCTGATCAAGATAATATTGTTTATACTATACAGCAAGGTCAGACTTTAATATATAGAAGAATTAAAACAGTTAATGGTAGTATAGGTCTAAGTAGTAGACAAAGTTTATTACGAAGTGATAAGGGATTGAGTATATCTAAAGGATTGTTTTGGGTTAATCCCCAAGGTATTTATGCTTATAGTGGCGGTACAAAAGAACCTGACAGATTAACAGAGATTAAATTGAGACATTACTGGCAATCACAAATAGATGACACATCAGTAATAACAATGTTTGATCCATATAAGAATGAAATTTTATTTACTAATAATAAGAATATAATTGTATTTGATCTTACTACTGCTGAATGGAAGACTTATAAATTCGATACTAACGTAAAGCAATTTGTAGGTTTGAAGGATAGCATACCTCATTTCTTAGGTGTTGATAATATTTTATATAAGATAGATCAGTCTAGTAATACATTTTTTGAAGGTAAATTTGTAACTCACGATACCACTAATTATTCAGTAAATGAACAAGGAAAACCTTCTCCACTATCTGAATTAGATGATAAGATATTTCAAGAATTATATTCTTCAGTTACAAATAAATTAGGAGCTTCGGTAATTGTAAATATATATGCAGACGATAATCTAATAGAAGGTTCGATAGGTCTTTCAACAACTGTTAATTTTCAAAATACATTATCTTGGTTATTAATAAGATACAAAAGAGTTAGATTAGAAGTTTTTATGACTCCAGGAAATATAGAATTAAGAGAAATTGGTTATACCTTTACTGTCCCGATGCAAGCACCAGCGAGTGCAGTGCATACGAAAGAAGGTGGTTTTGGTTTTGATTTTGGTAAAGTTTACGGTCATTAATTTAATGGAGACAATATGAAAAGAATTATATTTATATTACTTTTCTTTCTATTATTCATATCGATACAAGGACAGAGTGATCCTTATGATACTGACCCTACAAAGTATGAAGTACCAATTGATAGCACACAGTTTTATGCTGTATATATATTTAGAATAGGTAGTGATCCAGGGGGATGGGAAAATAGAAATACTTTTAAATTAGATTCATTACTTAATTCTTTGGTAGTATTAACAGATACCAATGAACTATTTATAAGGAATGATTCATTATTTATTAATCCTGGCTTTTTAACAAATGCAATTGCAAGTTTTGATAGTATAACTATATTGAACTTTTTTCCACTATCGACTCCTCCAAGTCATCAAGAGGGTAGAGCGTGGTATGATTCTACTGAACATGCGTTTGTAGTATATAATGAAGAATCAGAAGTAACTCAACAGTTAGGCAGAGAGAGTTATATAAGAGTATATAATAATAATGGTTCTACGATAACGAATGGAGCTGTGGTTTATATAGATAGTGCTACGGCAGGATTTCCTAATGTATTTAATGCTGATGCTTCAGATGAAACTAAGTCTGCGATAGTGGGTGTTGCTACGCATAGTATAGAAATGGCTACAAATGGTTATATAACAAACTTTGGTGTAGTACATGATGTTAATACTTCAGGATTTTCAATTGGAGATGTATTATATCTTTCGGCAACTACACCTGGAGCATTTACAAATACCCAACCAGCGGCTCCTAATCATATACTTAAAGTAGCATTAACACTCACTTCAAGTGCTAGTGGAGATATTTTTGTATATCCAGATATATATAATAATGCTGATGCTTCATCCTTGTTTAGATATGCTGACAGTTCTTATACATTATCCTTAGTACAAAATGTAGAATCAAGAATAACCAATGCAGGTAATAATCTTTATTCAGCAGATCCAGCTATAGGACATGGATTAACTATATCAGGGGATACTATAAGAACTGATGGAAGAACTGGCACATTTGTGATAGATACAAAGTTTGATTTTGGAGGAGGATCATCTGGTGATTATCAATTTTATTATAAGAAGAATTCAACAATAGTTTCAGATTATAAAGGTGAGCGAAAGATTACTAATTCAGATGTAGGTTTTTGTGCATTTACAACAGGTGTTGAACTAACTGGATCAGATCATTTAACTTTATGGGTTATAAATCTTGGATCTAGTACATCGTATATAGCTTATCATTCGCAAATATCAATAGAGCAAGTGAGGTAATTATGAATAATATCTTATGGCGTATATTTTTAATGATAATGCTTTTGTTAGCGATATTACTGGGAGAATCTAAAGCACAGTTTAGTGGTGGATCTGGTACTATGGGAGATCCTTTCCTTATAACTACTTTTGATGATTTAGATACACTTAGAGAAGATGCTTCGTTAGCTACTGCTGGTTCTTATTTTAATCTTACAAATGATATATCTATGACAACTGCAGTAAGTGATTGGCTTATATTAATTTTTGATGGTCATATAAATGGTAAGGGTTTTGCTATTCGAGATTGGACTGAACTTGCTAGTACTAATATGAATTTTATACAGACATTAGGATCAAATTCCTCTTTCTCTAATTTAAGTTTTATTAATTTAGATTTGCGGAAGACAACAGCTTTTGGAGCTTTAGCTAGTGGATTGTTTGGTATTGCTGTTACTGGTTGCACGTTTGACAGTCTTATTATTGACTCGTGTAATTTTATAAATAGAAGTGTTAGTGCACAATCATCGTTTCCTTGGAGTTCTATAATAGTTGCTCAATCTACTGGGTCTGGTGTGACAATGAATAGAATTGCAATAAAGAGAACCACAGTAGAATTATTTAGAGATATATCAAGTGGATCAGCTTTTAATGGACTTATGTGTGGTCAAGTATCGGGTGGTTCACTGGTTATAACTAATTCGTATATTGACAGTGTAACATTTTATTTTGGTGAGACACTTACGTCTAGTGGTATCACATCATTCTTCGTTGCAGATGCTACTGTTGGCGCTATAGATAGTATTGTAATAAGAGATTGTTATATATTAGATTCGTTTACAGAGACAAGATCAACATCTGCTGCTACTGATAGAAATGTTGGTGCCTTTATAGGTATATCTGATGCTGTTGATGAAATAACAATAGAAAACTGTTATGCAAGTTTTAATGTAGGTGTAAAAACAACAGCAGGATTTGTCTGGAATTTTGATGTTCCTGATACTTCTCCGAATGGAGTATTTACTTCTTATTATGATAGCTCTAAAATAGCTGTAGCTCAGATAACAGGAACTCATACAGCGACAAGTGCTAATGCGAAGACTACTGCTCAGATGAAGGTAGAAGCAACTTATATAGGATTTGACTTCGTAGATGTATGGGGATTTGATCTTGCATTAAATGATAGTTATCCTTTCTTACAATGGACAGTGCCTCCAGTTCCACCATCAGGATATTTTCACTTGATAGATTTACGAAGTGATATAACAACAAGCATAAGTTCAGAATCTACGGTTGGAATAGGGTGGGAAACTGATGCAAATATAATAGAATTTGATTCTATATCTATATTATACTCCAAGGACATAGGTTATATAAATAGAGTAGTAGATTCTACATTTATTGGTACTGATTCATTTTCTGTTATAGCCAGAGGATTTAATGTAGTTCAAGTATTTGATTCTATTTATTCTCGTCCAGTACCTGTAAATGACACTTCTCACATAACTGGGACAGGTACATTATCAGATCCATTTGTATTGTATAATGCTACTGACATAGATTCAACAAGATTATTTGGTACTAATAAATATTATGCACTTGGGTCTGATATAGATATGTCTGTATATTCTAATTGGTCAGATCTTTTAGTTACTAGATGGAATAGAAATCATCTTCAATATCCTAATTTTGGATATGGACTTAATGGACGTGGTTATACTATTAAGAATTTAACTATGACAGTACCAGATGGAGGAGGACCAACTACTTTCATATCATTACGAAAACGACTACCAGGAAATCACGTAAAGAATTTAGTATTTGATAGTTGTTCTATAATTGTGACAGGTAATCCTCATGCACAGATAAGAGAAAATTATTTCTGGTGGAATGATAAAAGTGGTGCACTTCAATTAGACAGAACAGAAATAGCTTTTATTGAATCAAAGGGAATAGTAGATAATATTACTTTTACAAATTGTAATATAACTGTAGATATGGATATTCTTCGATCATATACTAGAATAGGTTATGTATATAAAGTTAATCAATATGCTATTGATACCTTACATAGAGTCGGCTTAGAAAATTGTAATCTTTCTGTTAATATTGATACAATAAAAATATCTCAAGATAGACCTTACAGAGATTTTCATATTGGTATGTTATCTGCTACAGATGACTTTACCCAAGGAGGAGTTTGTTGGATAGATAGCAATTGTACTATGACAGTAGATATCGGTCCTCTAACTGATAGAGATATTGAACCTCCTGGTGGTGCTGAAAGATTATTTATAGGTAGTATATCTAGTGGTAATGGGGGAGGAATGTATGATTGTTATGTCGATGGAGTATATGATTGGTCAGTAGATAATAGTTGGTTAGGAAGAATAGGTATTAGTAGACTTAGATATGGTTATTATGGGCTATTATCTGGTCTATTACCTGTAGTAACATCTTTTGATCGTGGTAAAGGTTTTATGAATCGTAATCTTTTTAATGGAAAGGTTACTACAAATATAGATACAGTATATGGTGTTTCATATAATTCAACAGATTCAGTATTATTTAGAATGGGAAGTAGTTATTATAATATTGATAGTGCTAATTTTATTCCAAGTACTTATCCACTGTATGATGGTGAGATATTTCTAGGTACTGCAATTGATACCAATGGTATTACTACTGATTCGGCAAAAATTGATTCGACTTATAGATATTTAATTTATCACGAAAGATCTATTGAGACCCCTATATTAAATCAGTGGGGTTTTCTTTATGGTAATTGGAGACAGACTTCTGCAAATAGAAATTATCCTCATATATTTGGTATGAATGATATTGCAGATACAAATTGGACTTATACTGTAATAGATACTTCGGGAATAGATACTTTGACTTATAGTCGAGCAGGTGGTGGTGGATGTGGATTTACTTATGAGATAAAAATAGATACTGTTGTTTATGTACAAGATATAACTGTGCCAATTAATAGAATAGATATTACTATAAGAACACAATTAATAGATACATTAAAAATAGCTTATGCTTATACTGATGAAATAGATACTGCATTTACTTTTCTTAGAAATGAACCAGTGCCTCGTGGATTTACAGATTATGATACAACGGTATTTAGTTATGATATTACTGTTACAGGTTTAGATGCAACAAGACCAATATTATTCTTAGCATATGTACGTGGAGACTTTCCATCGATAGATAATGAGTTTCGTACAGATATATTATTCCCTGATGTTGTAAGATTTTCAGGACAACCTGATAATTTAGTTTGTCAAAGTATGCAACAGGGAGCTGTAGGTAATGCAGTTAGTTGGAGGTGGATAAAGGATGTTACTTGTGGGTGGGTATCTGGAGCTCAAAATAATGTTACATTTGGACAGGGAATATTAACTGGTGAATATAAACCATTAATTAATGATCCAACAGGGGGAAATGTTTTACAGCCTCTCTTTGGTAGGTCTAGTGAAATTGATACTCTTAAACTTACTACTAGAGCATGTAAACCAATAGGTTCTCGTGGTTATGATTTACAATGGGATAAGTGGTTGTGTGATGCTTCTATACCTGATACAATTGGTTATGTCCCTTATGAGTATTCATCTTGTAATTCTGCTATGGAATATAGACTTGGAAGTGATGGGAATGGAAATACAATATTTCAATTCTGGAGTGATTTTGATGATAAGATAGTAACGATATATAACTTAACTCAAAGTTTTCCTCTTTCTAATGGATGGAGAGTCGCAGGAGGAGCATCTGTAGCATTTGTATATAGTACAACTGGTACTTCAGGTTTAGTTATAGCAAAGAAAGTAACAGTAAATTCAGTACAATTACCATCAAGTGATATATATGCTTATGGAGCTGTTGATGGTGAGGGTACTGCTCAAGCATTAGGTAATACATTGAGAAGTTCTTTTCGTGGTATTCATCCTAAGATATTTAGATGGGGAGATCCTACTGGTGCAAGACCAGATAGTATTTTTATAATGACTCCAGGTGGTCCAGTAAAGGTGAAATTATAATGAGAGAAAAAGTAGAAATATCAGCAAGAAGTTATAGACAAGATAGAGATTTTATATTTGAAGAACCTGTCAATGCAATGAAGACAATTGATTCTTTGAATGATACAACTCCTGGTTATATAGCTCAAGGTGAGCCAGTAATAGACAGTGTTAATAATAGAATCCTTCTAAAAAAAAATGGTAAGTTAAATAAATTATCAGTAATAAATAGTGAAGTTATACTAGAGGAGATATAAAATGCCTGATCTTTTGACGATTGCAAGTTTTGCTACAGGAATAGTAGGAAGTATCTTTGGTGGAATTGCAGGTTCACAGCAAAGCCCTAAGGAAAAAGCAAGTGCTGATATATTGGCGGATCTACAGGGAATGGAAGATATCTTTACTGATCTCCCATTTACTAAAGAAGAAGTTATGAATCAATTATTGCCTCAAGTACAGCAGTTATATCGTGGTGCTGCTGATATAGTAGCGGGTAAGATTGGAGCACAGACAGGCGAAGCAGGTATAGCTGCTGGTCAAGGTGCTAAAGATTTCTTTCTCCAATCTATTGCTCCTGTAATAGCTCAAGGTGAACAGTTAGCCGCAGGTGCTGTTGGTGATTTCGCTGGTTTCTTTGCTAGATTATCTGAAAATCAGAAAGGTCAGTTACTTAACTTTTACCAGACTCAAATAGGAGCTGCTGAAGGTTTACCTGATATGACTACTTTGCAAAGTACAATTACTGGTGCTTTGGGTGGTCTGCAAATAGGTGCTAATATAGGGGGAGATATAGCAGAGACAAGTGTAATAGGTGATCAGGCAGAGGTTCTCCAAGGTATTATTGATAAGCTTGATGAAGGTGGTATAAAGAAAGCATCTGCAAGCATTACTACAGGAGTTACATCTACTGATTCTACTAACTTCTTTAAATAATTAGCTAGTGGAGGAGGATTATAATGCCCAGTGAATTTTTAGATAGGCTAAATCAAATAGGGCAGCAAAGTGTTTTAGGTGGTACTATAAGAGCTGCTTCAGCTTTTGCTATGGGTAAGAGATTAGAAGCTACAAGTAAAGTAGTATCTAATGTTAATGAAAGAATTCGTTTATTAGAGTCAACTGATTTGCAGACTGTAGAAGAAAGAATAGATACTATTTCAAATGATCCCGAAGCGAAAAAAGAAATTGATAGTGTCCAGGTTGCTGCCGTTAAGTATCAGCAATTAGATTCAAGAATACGAACTCGTCAGAAAGAATATGAAAAAATTTATGGTGAAGCGTTTGGTGCTCTTGGTATAATAGGTGGTGAAGCTGCTGGTCAGGCTAGTCAGATTCTAGAAGGTAGATTAAAAGGTAAGGTAGGTCAATTAAGTGAAGAATTAAAAGCGCCCCTACGTCAGATACAATATGAAGCTGCATTGTCTAGTTTTGAGTGGGATAAGTTAAAATATGATGATGCTATTACCCAAAGACAGTTATCTAAAGATGCTGCTGGAGCAAGTGAATACTTACAATCATTACCTGAATGGCACGACTTAGACAAAGGTAAACTATCATTTCTTAGTTATGAAAAGTTAAATAAACATAATAGAAAAGTAGCTGATATTAAAAAGGCTACTAGAGATCATTTTAAAAGTCAAGGTATAGAACTTAGTGATCAAGCTGTTGAATTAGCCTTTAAAAATAGTGCCGATATGTCTGGCTTAAGTTGGAGTTGGACAGAAAAAGTACCAAAAATAGATAAAACAATAGGTCAGAATCTTGTAAGATTTAATAATGCTTATGGTGCTCTTAGACATTATTCATCTTTATGGAGAGACTTTTCACCTGAATTGAAAATAGCTATTCAGAAAACTATTAGGGGTGAAGACCCTGAAGAGGTAAGAGCACAGGACGGAGTACTATATGATAAAAAGACTATTAGAAATTATGCTGAGATATTTGGTCCAGTAAATGATAAAGGTGAAGCATCTGCATATTTTACAGCACTTGGTGAAGTTAGAAGTTATGATGCTGCAAATATGGGTTATAGTAAAGATGGCGAGTTTCATAAAGAATTAATGAATTCACGATATAATGTTGTAATGATCCCTAACAGTCCATTTGGATTTGCTGATGGCAACTTTTTATATGAACCTGAAGTAGCTACAGTACCTGAAGTAGGATTTAGAGAAGGTGTCGAAAGTGATGAATTACCTTTCAATATGTATAGTTCTTATTTTCTTATTCAAGAGCAAGTTAAAGGTACAGAGGTTGAATTATAATGGCTAAACAAGTTAAACCACGACCTTCATTTCTATTTCAAAATGATATAGATTTCGCTAAGAATATGAAAGCGACTGATATATATAATCAGAACTTTAATACTCCTGAATTACGTCAACAGAACTTTGATTGGAATGTAGGTAATCAAATAGAAAGTGTAATTGGTGTTAATCCATTTAAAGAAGTTGGTAAGGGAATATCTGTCTATGATGAAACTTCTGGAAGAATAAGAATAGAGGATGCTGATACACCTGAAACTAAGTCTATGAAAAGTCTTCACAATGCTCTGGTTCGTGGTAAAGGTGGATTAGCTGAAGCTAATTTTCTAAAGCGTATTGGTGAACATACTATGACTGCATCTTGGCTTGATCTTCTTGGAATTAATGATTCTGATCCTTTTGATATGAGCAGAAAACTTGAGATAGATGAAGAAGGTTTAAAGTATGATGGTAATAGTTTATCACTTAGTAATTCTCAAAAAGATCTATTAAGTCAGTATATATCAAGAGTTAATGGAGATGATGTAAAGAAAAGCTTTGTTGATAAAATAGGTGAGACTGCTGTCTCCTTGATGATGGATATTCCCTTAATGTTAGCAACAGGAGCAATTGTAGGCAAAGGATTACAATTAGGTGTATCCGGACTCAAAGCTTTTGAAGCTACTCGTAATGTTGGTGAAATAAGTTCTGCATTACTTAAGGGTACTAATTTCTGGTCTAGAGCCGCAGGTCAGGCAGTTCATCAAACTATTAACTTTAATCTATTAGGATTTCCTCAAACAGTAGATGCTGCTAAAGAAGGTATTGGTCCTGCTGTAAGTCAAATATGGCATAATGCTTATATGGGTACATTAGCTTCAGCCACTGGTGCTGCTGGTGTTCAGATTGGTAAAATGACAGCAAATGTTGGTACTATCTTAAAGAAAAATCCTGCATTACGGGAAGAAATAGCTGGTGTCTTAGGTTCGTTTGGTTTTGGTTATCTTTCTAGTGGGGCTATTGGTGAGGAAGATGCATTAGCTACTGGTCTAGCTTTTGCAGCTACTCATTTTACTAATCCCAAAGCTTATAAACGTGTTATAGATATGCAGAAGAAAGCTAATGTAGTAATCAAAGTAAATAAGTCTGTTAATAATATACAGGATTATTTCTTAGAGAAAGATGGTAAATTATTCAAGATAGATTCGTATGAATTTAAACAAAAAGGTACTATAAAAATGACATCGGATGAAGCAATAGAACCTGCTGAACGTTCAGATGAATTTTTATATTATAATCAAGTTCAAGATATGTATCACCTTTCATTTAAAGATGCTTTGCAATCAGAACGTGTTAATGGTGCATCTAGTAAGTTAATTTCACGTTGGATAAAAGAAGGCAATATAACCAAAAGGCAATATAATAAATCTAAAGATAGTTATCGTATGGTTGCTGATATAGTATCTGCTTCAATAATATCTGAAACTAAATCTAAGATATATAATAAAATTACTTTACCAGAGAATAAAGAACTTAATGATAAAACTATAACCTTAATTAAAGACTATCCAATTAAGTATACTGATCTTAAAAATTTAGTACTTAAGAATATAGAAAGTTATCGCAAAAATCCTGAAGGTTTTATTGAAAGTCTTAAACCTAAAGAAGCAAGAAAAGAACCTAAACCTGCCGAAGGTAAAGTTGAGAAGGAAGTAAAGTCTATTGAAGAATTCAAAGAACCAGACTTGGTTGAATATCGACAACTTAAAGATATGTATAATATATTAGAAGGTATTGAAGAAGGTAGAGGTGAAAAGTTTGTAAAAGATATAGATCAATTAATGTCTGTTGGTGCGAATGTTATATCTAGTAAGGAGATGATGAATACTTTTACTGAGTTATTTGAGCTTAGAACTGAAGGTAAATTTAAAGTACCTAAACGAGAGAAACGTATTGAGGCATTTGAAAAGGAAGAAGGTAAGGAACCTACTATACCTAAAGTTCCTACAAGAGAAGAAAGATTTAGAGATTTTGAAATCACAGAAGGCAAAGATCTTAAGGTTGACGATATACCTTCTAGAGAAGAAAGGTTTCGCCAATTCGAAGCGGAAGAGATAACTAAAGAATTAACTGCTAAACCTGATAGATTAAAAGAAGCATCTAATCAAGCTCTTAAGAATATTGTAGCTGGTGAGAAATTAACATCTGGTATCGATCCTACATTATTAAAAGATTATGCTACTGTCGGTGCTTTCCAAGCTAGAGAATTAGCTCGTAAGGGTATTGAGAAGACTAAACAATTTGCTGAATGGTCTAAGGATATGGTTAAGCGTTTAGGTAAAACTATTAGTCCTTTCTTAAAAAGTATATGGGAGAATGTCAAAGCCTTTGCTACAGGTGAGAAGGCAATAACCGAACCTGGGATGTTAGCAGTTGGATTAGGAGGCATTGGAGAAGGCAAGAAAAAGCCCGAATTGGGTAAACCGACCACCCCACCTAAAAGCCCATTTCAGCCCCCCCAGTTGGGTCGTGGTGACATTTCAAAACCGCCTATAGGTAAAACTATTGATGCGGAAAAACCGTCCGTGACGACCCCGACTCAGGTCAAAAAGGAGGACTCATTACTCAAATCCCAGCCCAAAATTCAGGGGTCTGAAGAGACACAGACTAAACATAAATATAATTCCTTAGATGAAAAACCTGAAATTACGAAAGCATTAGATCAAGCCTATGAGGGGAAGGCTAAACAAATATATTCTGATAAGATTATCGAACAAAATTTATCCAGGGATGAGAGAGATCTTAAAGTAAATAAACCTTTATCTAATAATGCTTCACGAAAGAATTCAGCTATTAATGCTGATCAACGAATCGATGAATTAGGCAAAGTTCTTAATACTGATTTATTAAGTAAAGATCCAAAAGCTTGGAAAGCTACATTCGATAATTTACTTGGTAAAGCTAAAGAGAAGGGTAAGGCATATATAGATTATAATTTACCTCCAGTATTTATTGCAAGTCAGAATAAAATATTTAAACCATTTCACGAAGCAGGTGAAGAGTTAGTTTCTGGTTCTGTTGGAGCTAAAAATAGAATAATATTCTCTGAAAAATTATGGAACAATGCAGCTAAATTTAATGCATTACCAGCAGATAAAATAACCCATCTTCTTGAATCAATAAATAGATATGAGATGGCAAGATATAGAGAGATAAGTGGAGTGACTGGCGGAGAATCTATCGAGAAGAATATGACTTGGGATCAATTTGCTGATTGGGCTCGTCTTGATGCTAAACAGAAAGAAGTATTGGATGTTTATAGGAAGTCATTAGATGCTGCTATTGCCAAACGACAAGAGATGGATGCTCTTTTCTTAACTGAATTTGATAATAAGATTGCTAGTGAACTGACTGAAGGAGAAATAAAAAAATATATAAAGACATTTAAAAAAGGTATTCAAGAAGAAAGGTTAGAGCAGTTAGAAGGTAAATCTCTAGAAGAGCAGCAAGGATTGATGAATGACTGGGCTAATGATGATATAGTATTTAAAGAAGAAATAGCTATTGATTTAGCTGGTAGAAAATATCCTGATTGGGGTAAGAACTTCTATTATAATGCTTCACGACCTGTCGAACCTAACACTTGGCATATTAACGCTCGGAAAGCTAAAGATATTTCTGGATTACCCGAAACACTTAAAGAGCAATTCAAAGGTGATGAAAGAGTATTTACTTATGGAGAGAGTGAAACACAAGCTCGTACTATCACTGAAGGTTTAAAAAAGTTAGGTTACGAAGTTGAAGAACCTTATCGAATAAAGGATATAATAAAAGATAACAGTTATGTTAATCGTCTTACTGAAATAGAGATAAGAGAATTAGCAGATGCTGGACATATAGAATATAATAATGAAGTAATAGATAGACTTATAGATGCCACCAAAAGGGGAGTTAATGTTCACAATATCCATAAAGAATATATCCCTGGAATGAAATATACAAATACTGAATTTGAATCCCAATTCCGCAGATTTGTAAGTGAAAGTATTCAAGGTGGGTATAAAAATTATTATTTACGAAAAATGGAAACAGACTTAAGTGCATTACGAAGTAGAGCTAATGCAGGTGAGAAAGATTTAATAACCACTATCAAGTATACACAAGGTTATATAAATCAATTAAGACAACCAGAAAAAAGTTGGATTGATAATGTAAGATTTGTGACAATGGCTTTTCATGTTGGACTTTTTAAACCAGCATTTCTTTTGATGCAAGCTACACAAACTGTACAGACGGGTTTGGCTGAAATGGTTAGAAATTCCACAGACTCTGGATCAACTACTGGTGCTGGATTTAAAGCTTGGGGTCAGGCGTGGAGTGATGCACCTAATTATCAATTTGCTCTTAGAGAGAGATTGAAGAAAGGTACTCCATCTGAAGAATTGGTAATTAAGTATAATATAAATGCAGATAAATTTGCTATGTTGGAAAAGTTACAGTGGAATAATAAGATTACTGCTAGTGGTATCACAGAGATTATGGCTGTAACTTCTGAACTTGACCTTCAGCATCAGACGGGTTATAAAAAGCATATTGATGTATTGGGACGAGTAGTATCTGCTGCTGGTCGAGGCATTGAAAGATTAACTCGAATGCAGACAGCTCTTGGTATGATGGATATAGGTCTTGCTAAGGGATTAAAAGATCAGCCATTGATGGAATTTATTTCTGCTGGCATTGATAAAGCAATGGGTGAATTTGGTAAAGGTGGAAGAGCACCAATACTCTATGGTAAGAAGAAAGGTCAGATAGAAAGTTCATTCGTTCATGGATTAAGGAAGTCAATACTAACATATAAGAATTATAGTTTCTATAACTTTGGTCAGTGGCAGGAGATGATTCGTAATAAACAGTTCTCTGCTATATGGACTAAGGCTGTTGTGGGCATGGGACTTCATGGTCTTATTGGTATGCCACTTGCAGTTTCATTAATGGGTCTTGCTGATCTATTCACTGATGAAGATATGGATTATGAAATGTATAAGTTATCAGATGAATTAGATAAATTACTTGGTGGAGATGCTGGTAAGGTGTTAACTAGGGGAGTTGGTAATTTCTTAGGTGTAGATGCAAGTGATATGTTTGCTGAAATAACTCCATTAGCTACTGATGTACTTGCTTCAGCTTGGGGAGACACTTGGGAAGAAAGAGTAACTAATATAGTAGAGGGAGCTGCAGTAGGATTTGCTAAAGATGTTATAAATGAAGCAAATAATTTTAGACTATTAGGTCTGGATATGATTAAAGGCAATACGATATCGACAGATGAAGAAGTAGAAAGAGGTACTAGAATATTGAAGAAGTTATCTCCTGTCACAGTAAGAAATGTATGGAATGCTATGACTATGAAGGAAGATGGTATTGAGGTAAGAGGTAAAGTTATGGTATTCAGAGAAGACTTAACAATGCTTGATATTGCATTAAAGACTTTATCCTTTCCATTATACAAACAACGTAAAGCTTATTCTGAATCTAAGTTTGGACCTGAAGCTCAATATGAAATGAATAAGAGAATTGCTAGTGAAGCTACTAAATATATGAATGATTTAAGAAGAAAGAAAAACTTGCAACCTGAAGCTATGCGAGCTGAGATTAGAAGAATGGTGAAAATTAGATTGGAAGCTAGAGCGGAAGCTAATAAATTTAAACGAGAAGCATTTAAAATAAGAAGACAGCGGAAACTTTCCAAGTCTTTAGCACAATAAAATAAAGGAGATCAATTATGGGAGCTGATAGCTCGAGATTTACAAAAGAAATGGCTCTGAATACATCATTAGGTCAGGGAGGAAGTACATTTATTAGTGATACTGCTGCTCATACTTTTCCTAATGAAGATGAATTTTGGGCTTGTGTAATACCAAAGGAAGATACTGTCTTTGGTGTGTTAACTGATTTTGCAGGTAGGGATGGTAACTCAATAGTAGCAGAAGTATTTCCAGCTGGTTATCCGATTTACGGAGCATTTACTGCAATTACATTAGTTTCCGGTGCTTGTATGGCATACAAAGTAGCTGACTGGAAATTAGGTGGAGGTGGATAATGCTTGGATTAGGACTGATGTTCTCATTAATATTTAAAATTGGAAGTATTATTCCTGTTATAACTAATTTCTTTATCACCAAAGAAGGTGATAGATATATAACTAAAGAAGGCGATAAATATATTCATGGAGGAAGCTAATGGCTGATAAAAGATATACAGGCACAGGTCAAGTAACGACATTGTTGGATGATGATGTTGTATCTATACAAAGACAAACTCCTGATGGAGATCATTATATTGAAATTCTTGATTTTAAAACACAATTAGCCCCAGCTTTATCTGCTAATACAACTGTTAATTTTACAAGTGGTATGTCTGCAGCTACTATACAAGGACTTATAGATGCTCAACCGAAGAATCTTAATGGGTTTACTCTTACATTTCAATTTGCAGATGGTACTTATACATTAAATGATAATCTTATTTGGGATTCATTCTATGGTGGTATATTTAATGTTTATGGTAATGCAGCCAATAATACTAAAAGTACTACAAAGGTTGTAGACTTAAACTTCTCTGCTACTGCTCTTAAAGGCATACAGTTTAGAAACAATGACTGTGTTGTTAATATTCGATATTTAGATGTTCTATCAGCGGATAGTGTACAGACAATATCATGCGTAGACAGTCGTATTGTAAAAGCATTATATAATTATTGTCATAATGCTGCTGGAGTTGGAGCTTGGTGTGTATCTGTTGAGGGTGGACTTCTTTATGTTGAAGCTAATATAGTTGGACTATGCCAGAAAGGTATAGTATCTAGTATCAATAGTAAAGTAACTTCCAGAAATAACAGTGATAATGGAGGTGGAGATCAACCTGCAAATGGATTATTTGCTACTAGTGGTACAATAATTAAATATGATGCAATTCAACCAGTAGGTAGTACTGCTAACGAACAAACATCTGATGGAGGAGAGATAAGATGATAAATTATATATATATGAATAGAGATACAGGTGTTATAGAAAGAACATCTGATAGTCATCAATATCTACCAGAGCATGTTGAGATTAAATATTCTACTGCTCTTGAACTAAATACAACTTTAGTTGATTTTAAGTTAGCAACATTAAGAGCTATGCGTGATGAAAAACTTTTAGAATCTGATGCATTATTTGTAGAGGTTTTAAGCAAAGGTAACAGTACAACATCAATAGAGTCATATAAGCAAACACTAAGAGATTTACCAACAACAGATTTAACTGGTAAAGCAATAGTGGATTTATTAACATTGTTGCCATTAATTCCAGCAACATAATATGAAATTCATTTTATAATTAACTTAAGGAATACTTATATGGGACAGACATATCGTTATTGGTTAGATCACAACAATCAATCAAAGGTAAGATCACCTTTTGTTTATGGTGCTATAACAGGTTCAAATTATACTGAAGTAGAGCCAGGACCATGGGCTGAGAGTTCTTATGATGAATTAGAATGGACAGTAGTATTGGAAAATCAACCACCGGAATTTGAAGTAGATAATTAATAAAACAATCTAATAAGGATTGATTAACTGTGCAAACTAAATATTATAATGGGATGACTATGACTGGTGGTGTTACTCTATCCAATGGCAAAACTATTGAATCTTCTCAAGAACTATCTAATCTTAGTGCAGATGAAATAAGTGAACTTGCAAGTACTAATGTAACTATGTTACAGTACTTTATTCTCAAAAGTGAGAGACATGAGTTCATTAATGAAATACAGAATGTGTATCATGCTTTAGAAGATATAAAAGGATCTTTAAAAGTGATCGTTGTTAATGGAGAAGAAAGGGATGTATCTCTTGCTCAACTTGTTCTTGAAATATATGAGAGAGAACGACCTCGAAGACGATGGTTAGCTTTTAAGGATTTTATGTCATACTATAAAAAGATATTTGTAATAGTGACTATAGTCATGGTAGTAAGTCTTTTCTTTTTCAGATATCATATTGTTACAGTAATCGAATGGTTAACCAAAGTAGTGTTAGCTTTTATTAAAACAATATAGGAGGAAGTTATGCCTAAGGGAATGGGCTACCCAACAAGTGGTCATACAAAAAGTAATAGTCCGAGTAAGAGTTCTGGTAATAGTAAGGGAAGTATGTCTAACTCTAACATATCTAGTAGAGTGCCAGGAACGGACAAACCTATTCTAATACAAAAATCTGGAGCTACGATCAGTGGTAAAACAGTGATCAGGTAATTGATACTGAAGGAATACATAAGACGAATGAGAAAATCTCTGAGTGGCTTTATAAAGTTAAACTCATGGCGATGGAAAAGGGAAAGTGAAAACTTTCAAGAACCGAGACATTCAAGTCAGTTGACGGACGTCAAGACCACAAAGAGATTTTCTTTTTCATTTATAAATTTATTTAAAAGGAGGCAATAATGTCAGAAAAGAAAGAATTTATTCTTAAAGAAATCAATGCCAGACTTACCAATGGGTCTATGGCGGGTACTAATGAAATAGGAGACATTGTAGATCTTATCTATGATGGATGGGAAGAACTTAGAGACGGATTTCAGATACCAGATATGTTTTCACTTGCTGGTTCATTAAGCAAAGCTTATACTGGTAATAAATTAGCTGTAGCACAAGGTCTCGATTTACAAGATATAGAAATTATCTCAATGGTAAATCGAAGTAAAGATTTTGACTTAGGTCAACCTGCAAGAGAAGCCAGACAATTTGTAAGATGGTTACTTGTTACAATCCAGACTTACGACGTGCTAATTCACGAGAGAAGAAATAGAAATACAACCTCAGGTAATCCACCTGCTACAGGTTTAACTGGATCAAATAGGTCAAATACAGATTAGGTCTTCTTCGCGGAAGCCTCCTTGCGGGAGTTGAGAACTGTCTGGAGTTCTCAGCTCCCTATAAAAATGGAGTTGCAATGGAAAGTTTATTAACAAGAGGATGTCAAATTAGATTCAAGTTAATGTTCTCTGGAGAAATTGGACAGGCTATACTTAAAAGGGAAGATCTACTTGCTTTGAATATGTATGCTTGTGCGGGTATGGAATCTTCTCATTACTATGCAGCATTAGGAGATCATGGTATGTCTTATGGTTTATTTCAGATGCATACTAAAGTACATAAAGATCATCATATACAGAATTATGTCGAGAAAGGTATAAGCTATCTTGGTTTAGATTGGAATGAAGCTTTTATTGGTTATATGGACTGGTCTTATGGAGTAGGGTATAAAATACCTAATTATAAAGCCCCTGCATCTACTCCAAGTACTTTCATAGGTATGTGTATAGATCCACAATTAGCTTGTTGGATAGGTTATATGGTTACTGAAAGATATATTGATAACTTATGTAGAATACCTGTGTTTATGGATATTAAGAAGTATCAGAAGGCTCAAAGATTTCATAAGGATGGTATGGCAACTTATGAAATTAGAACTAAAGAGCATTTTTGGAAAGGTGTATCACAATATAAGTGGAGGTTGAATGATAACTAAAATTTGGGACTGGTTGAATGGTAATAAGACCACAATCGGTTTCGCTTTGCTTACTGCTGCAGGTCATATTCCTGAAGAGACTGTAGTATTTGACATACCAGTTGCAAGTGTCTTATACTGGGTTGGTGGTCTACTTACAGGTGGTGGTCTAACGCATAAAGTAAAGAAGAAGTTCTCTCCGTCTAAGCTACCTAGCTAAGACATATTTCATACAGGCTCTAAAACATAACCGGCTTATTCAGGAACCCCCTTAATTGGGGGTTTTATATAATGCATTATATACTTCATCCATTAACCATCTTGCAAATTTATCCTTCTCAACTGTGGAAGTTAATCGTAGTCTAGCTATAGTATCCCTATTAATTTCTATAAAGAATTTATCAGCTCTGACTCCCCTTGTTACTTCAAATGGTTTTATTACTCTAATTGTTTGCATATTTAATCCCCCGAGTATGTTATAACGACTTTACGTTTAGTATGTTTTCTTATATGTACTGCTACAAGAGTTGCTGAATGTGTATTTATAAATCTTGCAGATCCTACTTTAAATCCAAATATATATTCAGTTGTTTCAAACTGATAGTTAGATCCAGGATTTGATTGAATGTGAACATATTCTTTAGTATTTATATCTCTTACTTGATACGTATTCATTATTACTCCTTATAATATGTCTATTTTTTTAAAATCTTTTATTATCCGATTTATTGTAACTGGATGTCCCATAATAACTTTCTTACTACCTAAATCTACTCTTATAAGATCTTCCATTGGTATTTGTACAGTTATATGCTTAGGCAATATATACCAAAATTTTACTCTTTGTCGGAACTGTATCCTTTTATACCATAATCTTGTTCCTGTAATTTCACTTTTGGTCATAAGTGCATTAGGTATAAGACAGAATCTATCTTTCATTGTATAATCTATACCAAAGGGAATTCTAAAGTTACTCATTTTTTATTCCTTTAATTTAATGTAGTCATATGATGAATAATAATCTCGTCCTTATCCCATATAACTATATGATATATCTGAAATGAAAATTCAAGATACCATGTGCTAAATTCAGCACACCATCCTGGATTAATTGTAGTAACTACCCTCATCACTTTAACCATGCCTCCAGGTGTATATTCATATGAATATCTACTGCCCTCATTTCTGTATATTTACCAGTCTTAAATACACCAGCTTCATATATAAGACCATATACTCTACAAAACTGTTTTAATTCCGAAGTAGTTATCATATCACCATATTGATATCTTTTACTTGCTTCAGTAGGTATACCACGTCTCTCAGCAAGGACATTAGTCACTTTGTATTGTTTCATCTTCAATATACTCTTTTAGTTTATCAAAGATTTTTTTATCTAACTCTCTATCGTCTCTATCATCACCATTTTCAATTATACCATACTGTAAGTTAGATTCTATGACTTCTTTTAAGTCTGATATCAGTGTCCATAATTCTAAGTCTTTAGCTATTATCTTCATAATAAACTCCTCTAATTATTAGTATTAACTTTTTTGATAGTCTATCTATTTCAAGTTCGACATTAGGTGGAGGATCTGGATATCCTTCATTTATTATATCTTGTATAATTCTAGCTTTTAATTGTTTAAGTTTATTATACAATAATCCAGTTCCTACATATTCATCTCTTAATTCTTCAATTCTCTCCATTACTTTACTTAGTTTCATTTAACTTCTCCAATTTGTTTATTGTGCTTAGTTAATCAAACATTACACTATTAAATGCAACATCTGGTTTCTCAATCAAGAAAACATCCGTATGCCAATTTTCAACATCTGTGGATTTAACAGTATATTCCACTCCAATCACCAAATGGTTTTTCGCTGTTTCTCGGTCGTGTTCATACCCTCTATTTGGGTGATTGAAAATTACTTTTGTACCCTCTTTACTATATATGTCCATTTTTACTCCTTTTGTTTAGTCAATACCGGTATTCTAATTAGCCGTTTCAGACCCCCCGTCGGGGACATACAAACGTTTTAATAATGTTTTAATACTACTATATAGGGTCCATTCATGACGACCTCAATATTATTTTACTTATCCCCAAATAATTCACTAAAGTCAAATTTGATCTGAGGCACACTATCATCTGGTCGTATAATAGGAAGTCCAGGATGAAGTAATACCATAGTCTGACCCCACTTAGCTAAATCGAAACTGGTAACATATATCTCAGTACGAGGACGCAAGGGATCAAACATAACAGTAGAACCACCTAAGTTCTTAACTATATCTTTATTATCATCAGCTATTAGTTTATAAGAATCGTGATTAAAACTTTTAGGAAAACAATTACTTCCAGCATTACCTGATAATACATCTTGTGGACCTTCTATTAAAGCTGTTAAGTCTACTTTGTGATGTGTTTTGACAAAGAATAGAAAAGTTATAACCAAAGGTTCTGCTATTGGTAAAGGCAATCCATTAGGTTTAAGACTTTCATTACTTTTGAATATAGCTGTTTTTTCAACAGCAGAACGTGCCCAACTTGCATATGGTTTGGAGTAGATTAAGATAGGCTTATCCCTTGGAACTTTAACTTTTAATCCACCAGTCTTTTTCCAGTAAAAGAATGAAAGAATAGCAGTATTCTTCTTTACTATTGGTTGACCTGGAATTGTTAATTTAAAGTTAATCATTATCTAATTCCTTACTGAGAGTTTCTTTATCTGTTATAAAATCTACTCTTGCACTAGATAAAAGATATGCAGTTACTAAAACTACATTTGGAATTCTTTTATCCTCCTCAGTAAATACAAGAGCAATATTCTTCTTATTTACCCACCTAAGATCTGGAATTTTATTCATTTTATAAGGTGTGGATGGAAATTGACTATCATCCCAGTGACTATGTTTTCTATAAGGTGTTTCTTCCATTAGAAATCTCCATAAGCTGGTTGTAAACAAGTATAACCTAAGTCTCTCCACATCTTAACTACAACGTCTCTATCTTCGACTACAAAAAGAATATCATCTCTTACGAGTGGGTTAGCTGCTTTCAATAACATTTCCTTCTTAATAATTTGATCAGGTCGGTAGTCTTTCTCCTTGCGCATGACCAAATGATGAAAAGGTATATCATTTATATCAAGACTTTCTATTGTTTCTGATCTAACCGTTTCTTCACGTCCTGTAAACAATAAGATCTGATAAGTTTGTTCGTGCATAACCCTTACTAATTGTACGACAGATCCATAAACAGGATCATCAACACAAGCTTTATTGAATGCCTTCCAATTAGGCGGTTTAGTTTTTATAAGATATGTTCTATGGTCTACATTAAAGATAGTACCATCAAGATTAAATATTACTGTTTTCTTTTCTTTCATTATTTCTCCTTGTTAAAGTTTACAAGTTTTGCTTTGAATGTCCCTTTGGCATAGTCATTAGAAATTACTTCATAATCTAAATTATTAACTCTTATAATTGCGTGTCTCTCGGGGATACGACCGGTTATAACAGAAGTTGTATCTTCGCTTAACATTTTAGAACTTAGTGTTTCATCATTTATATTCCGTTCTTGCATATTATTTTTCCATTAAAAGTTTTATAAGTTGTTTATTACTGACAAGTCCAATAAAGAATATAGGTACAAAAACAGTCTTTAACTTATCAGGTATCCATTTATTAAATCCCATTTTATTCATACTGCTTATTATTTCAACTATGGTTACAAAAAGAACTTGTTTAGTGTATTTATTAAGATTTTCATTACTTTCAATCATAGCTTTTAATTCTTTTACTTTAGATGGTATTAAACCCAAGTGTTCAAGTTCACCTTTGTCATTGAAGAAATCTACTTTTCCAAGTGTTAGATCAGGTACATCGAATATAATTTTAGTCATTACTTTCCTTCTATTATATTTTTCAAGTTTATAGCAACTTCATAAGTAGCATGAGATTTCTTAAATAGATCATTATTAACTTCTTTCACCACTATTTTAGTACCAATGCCAGTAGCTGTACCATCTTTAGTATAAAGTCTAACTTCCCTACCAACAGAACCAGCTTCAATATCTATATTTACAAGTATGATAGGCTGACTATTAACAACATCTTTTATTTGCTTAAGTACTGATTCAAGTAATTTTATCCGTTCTTCCAAAATTGCTGTATCAGTCATTTATTACCTTGAGCTTTTGCCAAATCATTTTTTGTATCTTCTATAAAACAACTGCCTTGCTTATCATATTCATCACAGCTATCTCCACCAGGAGGTACTCCATCTACTTTCAGATCAGAAAGTTTTGACTTATAAGATGTTTGCTCCACAAGATTTTTCGCTAAACCTAATGAAATATTTCCAAGTATTACATCAACCATACATTCAGAATCTTTTTCTAATGTATGCTTTGTAAATTCCAACCCTATCTTTTTGATATTAGCTGATATTAAACGTTCTATAGATTCATTGAAACTATCTTTTTTTATATCATCATTAAGTAATTTAATATAAAGAGTTGTATTTTCAATTTCTTTATCAACCAAAGCTATCATGTTTTCTTTTGATACGACTTTTTCTATATCTTTCATTTCTTGTAATAAGTCCATGTTACCCCTTTAAATTTAATTGAAATTTATTATGATCTTTGTAACCATTTATTCTGGCTTGGGCAATAGCACAAAATTCAGATGATAACTCAGTACCATTCCACTCTATACCTAAATTCTGGAAAGCTATTGGTATAGTACCACTACCAGTAAATGGATCAAAACCTCTCATTTGTTCTTTATCTGGAATTGTGAATAACTTAATAACCCATTCAGCAAGAGCAACTGGCTTTTTGGTTGGGTGAGTATTTTCCTTTCCATCAGCCAAGCCAAAATTTTGTTCTTGTTTATTGGGTTTCTTGCAATAGTTATATGGTATCATATCTTCTGATGTATATTCTATCTTCGGAAGAATATCTATCAATTTATAAGAGTCTTCATGCTTCATATAATCTACCATAGGCTCTATAATGCTGGTTGGTATTAGAAGTTGAGGAGTCCAACGATCCGGAGTAGATAACTTTTTCGATGGTGCTACTCTTGTATCTTTGATATTGAATACCGAAGGATGTAAGGTGGTTAGACCTGTAGAATTTAATTCAGTATCAAACTGTCGAATAATCCTTGGAACATTATCATTAGGACGCTTCCAGAAGACTAGAATCTCTTCAACAACTTGTTTTAAAGGTGCTATGCCATGCTTATAGCCATCATATTTCTTAGCCAAGTCTGATGTAGCAATTGTCTTATCATATATAGACATTTTACCTGTAAGATACTTGTGATGCTTCATACTTTGATCTCTGCCTTTATCATATAGACTATTTTTACCCCAATTACCATATCTACCAGTTGATTCAGCTTGAGCACCTTGAGCAGTACCTACTATCTCTCGTTCAACTCCAAGCATATTATCTATTTTGAGACCAGTATCTACACCTTTCGGAAAATTATCGATAAACAACCAGTATAGTTTCTGAAGAGGAAGGAACTCTGTACGTCTAGCATAGTATGACCATAAGTCTGATTGTCTGTCTATGTTATGAGTAATGAGAAAGCCTCCTGGTTTAATGATGCGATAAGCTTCTTTGAACCAATCGTACCACCAAATCCCATCGCCTACTTCCCACTTATTCATGAAATCACTGCCCGTACCTTTAAGACGATAGTGTCCATACTTATCTATAATATATTCAGAACCCATATTATAAGGAACGTCAGTATAAAGTATGTTATAATAATTACTTGGAACTTGCTTCATAAACGGAAAGCAATCTAAATTGTAAAGTGTATTGGGAGTTAAGATCATATCAATTTAATCCTATATGTCTTAAAGTTTCTTTATCTTCCGCTTCCAACTCTAGCATTACCTTGTGAAGATCTTCAATACTAGCTTCGTAGAGAGCATAAGTCCAGTGTATTGAACCAGCATCTTTCATGCCTCCAGTATATTCAGCTAATTTATTATCAATATTCATAATCTTTGCAGGATGATATGTCTTAATCTTGCTCATTATTATCAACCTCAAAGCACTTGGGTTACCAAGATTTACATCTTCGAAGAGTCTATCAAATTGAGCAATAGATTCATCCAGAGTATTTCTATTCTTCTTATAATTTTTCAGTATTGTTGTTGTTTGATCTTTGAAATGTCCGTTCATATTATCTCCTTGCTTTCAATCGTTGAATACATTTATCTCTGCAATTAATATGTTCAACTATATTAACAGTACGTCTTGAGTTTGTAGGTATTTGTTCAGTCTTAATGATAATACCTTTATCATTAAACCATCCCACTGTATCATAATTACCATGAATAACTGGAGTAGGCTTTACTAATACAGCACCAGCTGATACACCACCGGTTAAGACAAGAATCTTATTTAAGAATTTTCGTCTGTTAATCATAGTGGATTCCTTTTCGATAATATATATAAATCATCTTTGGGTCTAGATGCTGCGGTATATTTAATCCTGTTACGTTCTACCATATCTTGATTCTTGTCTATATCATCTTCAATTAGAAAGACTTTGTTATACGTACTACCTTGTGCTTTATGACAGGTAATAGCATAGTTGTATTTAACTTGAGCGAATTTGTTTGCTATCTTTTCATATTCACTCCATTGCTTTCTTTTTATTAGATCACCAATAAGCCAGCCTAAAACTTTAATACTCTCAGGAGCTAATATCATAATTCGTTCATTAAGATATATAGGTTCTCCTTCAACAGTGGCTTCACCAATTAACCTATATTTAACAACAGTATGGAAGTAATCAAAAGTAAATTCTTTACCTTTGGTTGGCATATCCATACCAGTCATAACTACTTGTTGTTTCTTTGCAGAGTTCTTTATTTCATAGACAAAAGTCTTTTGTTCATACTCTAATACTTCAAACTCATCTGCAGTATTGAATATTATTACTGAACCACTTATACCTGGTTTCATAATAGGAGTATTTGCTATAAGTTTTTCACCCTCCATTATTGGTTTAAGCTGATCAACAGGTATGCCATAAATAGAACTCCGAATAAATTTATTGAAAGCATCAACTGTTCTATTTGTCCAAGCTATCACTTTGCAGTAATTAGGATCTGCTTTAAATTCATTAGAGTTGAAAGCGGCAAGCATGTGGTTCATAAACTTATTCTTATGAGCTTCATTTGCAACAGCCATAAAGTGAACATCACCTTTGAGGGTTCTATCTTCAATAACATCAGCTATACCAAATCTTTTAGTACGTATCGAATATGCTACTCTTAATATATTACTACCATCAGCTTGACGCATAATCTTCTCAAGATGATAGTCATTTATCAAATATTCTTTTCTTTCATCTTCTAGTAATGGTATAGAATCTAAACGCCCTACAGGGGGTATCTGTGCTGGATCACCTAAGAATATAACTTTTAATTCTGGATGTTTCTCATTCTTTATCATATGAAACAGTTCATCATCTAACATAGAGCATTCATCAAGGATAAGAACTTGGTAATCGTTAAGAGTTACAACTCCTTTGAATTGTTTAACTAACTTTTGATAAGGTTTAAAGTTCTCTCCATCTTTGGGATATATCATCTTCAATCTAAGAGCAAGCATTTTGTGTATAGTAGAGAAAAGCACTCCACTCATTTCAGGAGTCTTATTATCCATCAATACTTTAACAGCTTTATTTGTAGGTGCTGTCATAGCTACCTGACCTTGAATTGCTGATATGAACTTTGATACAGTATATGTCTTCCCAGTACCGGCATACCCAATTACTACACAGAAATCTTTATCTGGATCTTTTAAAAATTTAACAAGATTATCAAATAATACATTCTGTTCTTCATTTAAAGTTTCACGAGCTATTTCTACATCTTCAGGGGGTTTTAATATTTTTTCTACTCGAACTGTAATAGGATTAACTTCATTAGGAAGTTTAAAAGGTTTTTTACCTTTTTCTGGAGTAATAAGGTCTTCCAAAGCTTTGTCTAACTCATTCATTTTGCCTCCTTAAAATTTATTTAATGTTGAATGCACTTTATATGTCAAACTTTTTAACTCTTTAGTTTGCTTCAGAATTTCTGGCATTTCGGGATGCATAAGAATTATTGCTCTAGAATCTTTATACATACCGTGAACATCAACTTCTAATCCAATTTCAACTTTTAATTTTTCATCCGAATACTGACTAGCAATACCAGCTATATTATTTAATTCTTCAGTATCCATTGATACCAACCAGTCTTCTCCTTTAGCTATTACTTTCATGACTTTTCCTCGTTATTATTTAAAAATTCAAAGTTTTCTGATTCTTTTTCTGTAACTTTTATTTTATCACCTTTTTCCATTTCTTCTTTAAACTTACTAATTCTATGTTCTTTCGTAGTATCTTCTATATCTTCATTATGTCCGATAACACATACAGCTGTAATATTTGGAGTTATTGATTTAAATCCTTTATATTCTTCAGGTAAATTATCTTTATCGCTCCAAAAACTAAAGGCTCCTCGTATAAGACTATTATTAAATAATATTCGAAGACATTTTTGATCAGTATCATTTTCAGCAAGAATATATGCCATCTTTGGTTTCTTGTCAGATAATAAGATTCGCAATTAAATACCTCCTTTCTTTAATATCCTTTATTATTTTATTTGCTAATCCCATGGATATAGTAGTCCATCCTTTAAGTCCCCAATCTTCTACTTTTGGGTATAGTTCTCGTTCAGTAATTATTATACCTTTTATATTCGATGCAGGGGCAACTTCTATCACTATAACTTCATATCTTTGTTTAGCTGGAAGTTCAGAACGATTATGACCAACTTGTTCATATATAGCAAGATCATTCTCCCTCCAGACCTGAGTCAGTTTAAAATCTTTTAAACTTATTTCTTTATCTAATTTTTTAATTTCTATCATTCAGCTATCTCCGGTAAGTTGAAATCCAACTGTGGTTTGCCTTTACCAAGCAACATATCCATACCTGTTAATGCTGTTGTATCTCCAAATCTTCCAAATTTATACTCGTAAGATAAATCAGTAACGCCAACATCTCCGTAACTACTTTTTTCAATAGATACTTGAATAAGATCTTGTTTACACAGATGACCTTTACCTCTGAAATGATTAGCTACTTCAGGATCTATTGAATCTTTGTATGGATAATAAAAGGATAAGAATTCTCTACTTGCCTGTTCTAAAATAGAAGACATATATGCATCTTCTTTATGTGGAAATAATCTTCCACTTTGTTTCATTTTCTTAGTATTTACTTGTGATAAATCAACTACGACAGATTGAGGGTTTTTATCAAGCCATTGTTTTTGTCGATTAACCAAAGTAATAATACCGCTATACATATCATCCTTTGGATATATAATACTGTTAATATGATCTATCCATATATAAGGAACACCATTGAGACTATTCATTAAGTCAGTTATATCATCTAAGTATCGAAGAGGATGAAACATTATTTTACCTTCGTACTTCTCTTTAATCCTCTTTAAATCTTCATTACTTAGTTTGATATCACCTTCTATTAAAGATCTAATAGGTACACTTAACTCAATACCAAAAATACGTCTCCAGAAAGCTGTGGGTGTTTCTTCAGATCCTATTACATGAACTTCCGGTAAGCCATTGTGATTTACTTGCCATGTACTATCGTAAGTAAACCAAGTAGATTTGTTATGAGAGGGTCGACCAATAGCAGAACCTACAAAACCCTTTGACCAACCACCAACTAGAGAAGTTATTTTATTACTACTCATTCTAAGGTAACCACTTCCTTTATTCACCTCTTCAAAGGCACTATCAATTTGGTTTACTCTTTGTTTTAACTTACTACTAAAAATTATATCATGTACTTTCTGAATAGCTTTAGCTTTTGCTATAATACCTGATCTATTCTTATAACCTAAATCATAAGTAAAATCTGTTATACTGTTTTCTACATAATATGCAAAAGCTTCATCATGTAGATTATGATAGGCGTCTTCGAATAGATTGGGAGAACCATCTACTCCAACATCAAAAACTATATTAGAAATTTTATCTTCACTAAGAGGTAAGGGTATTTTATGTTTTGCAGCAAATGCTTTGACTATTCGATTATTCTGTGCTATTACTAAATTTTCTACACTTATAAGTAATTTTCGTTCAAATAATTCTTTCATTATAAAAGCAAGTATTCGTCTGTCTCGATCATAAAATAAACCTAAAATAAGATCAGGTAAATACTTTTCTCGTAATTCTGAATTATGAAATAACTTCACTAATACAGCCTTCTCATATATCTCTGATTTCATTATACTCCTAGAAAGGTAAAGGATCTTTTTCATATTCAGTGATTAACCATACAAGTTCTTTTCTAGAGACAAGTATTGCATCGTTGTTAAAGTAACCGTTTGTATTACTCCTTATTAATACAGACCGAGATATATCAGCTAATTCAGGTATCAAATCAATTCGACCAGAATGATCTTCTTTCATATTATTATATGAAGTCTGAACAAGTTTCTCGAAAAACGAAAGGGGATGAATTAAGTACTCCATCCCCTTTATGAATATTGATTTAGCCATTAGCCTGTAAACGATTCTACGTCTAAGAAATTATCTTCAACAGGTTGATCAGGTTCTATAGATTCTTCTTTTTTCACATTACTTTTTGCTTTCTGATCTGCAAGATATACGGCTAATTTCGCATCTAAAGCATTGGCAACCGCTTTTCTCTTTTTGAGTAAATCAGTTGTTATCAAAACATGATCCATTAACTTTAAAGTTTCTTTTCCAATGAAACGGGAAGCTGGATTCTTTGTACCAGTTGTTACTGTGAATTCACAAGGACATCCAAAGAAGTATTGTAAATTATGAGGAAATATTTGTTCACTATTCTTTTCACCTTGAACAACTGATGCTTCTGGTAAACCATTTGAAGTGAAATCTGAAAAGAGTCCTATATTCTGCCATTGTTTATTGGGATCAATAGTAACATACTGGGTAAAGATTAATCTACCGTATGGAACTTTATCTGGAAAGTTCATCTCCCTATCAACTAACTGCATTTCGGGATCTTTTGTTACCATTAACTTTAAAGTTACTGATTTGATTTTTTGACCAGGTGTTCCTTTCTCACACTCTTTACCTTCTTTGTCAACTATCTTAACATTCAGTTTTCCAACTATTGCTTGATAGTCACCTACTAAGTGTTCGTAAAATGCAGTACCTGTATTCTCAATCCCTTTTTGATTGAGACCTAAATCTTCTATTCCAACTTCGTTCATTAAAGCATTAATATCAGGCATTTGTTTCTCCTTCTTTTTTGTTATGAATGTTCTCAGCAAGAGTTTCCACCTTTGCGATGAATTGCTCTGCTTGTTGTCTATTTGCTTTTGTATCCATTAATAATTTAGTAAATTGTTTCCAAGTAAGATCATGGACATTACCATGTTTACTTGCCATATCTGAAGGAATCTTTTCTAACGCTACTATAATCCTGTTTGTCTGAGTAACTGTAGGTAATTCTTTCAGATAGTTTCTAAAACCATGTCCTGTTTCAAGAGTTGCTGCAATTTCTTTAGCTACTTGTGCATATACTCCCCAGCTTCTTATTCTATCTTCGAACATTGCACGTAATGCTGGTGTAATTTTCTGGTGATAAATTTCAAGACCGATACCATAATGTTTACCAGCTACTTTTATCCATTCAGTACGAGCAGCTTTAAGTCTATCTTCGGGTTGACTTGGTTCATCAATTTGCTTTTGGGTATTGGGATCAATTTTACGAAAAACTTCAGCACCAGCCACTGCCCATCGTTTAACTACGCTTGTACCTTTAAGTGTAGGGTATTCAACACAGAGATAACCAGTAACTTTATAGGTTCTTATATCTTTTATCCATTCATCAGCCATTCCCTCTTCCCACCACCCTGGGAATAATCTATCTAATTCAGTAAGAGTATAATCTTCAGGAAAATATTCGAGTATATTATAATCATTAAGATCTTTATTCCATGAACCTTTACGTTCTTTCAAGAAATCAAGTGGAGTAGCTTGCTCAGTAGCTCTTTTGAAGAATGTTGCTTTGTAAGCATGATTCTTAAAATCTTCTCTAATTGCTTCAGGTAGTTGTTCTATTTTCTTCGCTAAATCAGAATTAAGATAAACCTCAGCACCCAAAGCAATTACTTGGGTCGTGGTTGTCATATCACTCATAGATTCACACTTCCCAACAATTCATCAAAATCAAAAGAAGATGGTTGTTTATCTGTTTTCGGTATTTCTGGTTTAAGAGTTTCTTTATTTAATGGAACCTCTTCATATTTTGCTGCTGTAACTTCACGAGCTGCTGTAGTAACCTTATCAAAATGATCTACTAACTGATTAGTATTCATATCAGTAGTATTTACTTTTTTAAGTTCTTCGAAATCTTTTTCCTGAGGTTCTTTTAATATAGATTTAGTCATAGCAGTTGTTTCTACTATTTTACTTTCAATATCTTGCATTAATCCAGCAACATCAAAAGCTGGAGTTGTAATAGGAAATACAGGTAGATTTGGTTCATTTAAGTTAATCTTAGTAGGATTAAACTGTTGACACCACTGAGATACATTACAATATTCTTCACATTTCTTACAAGAACCTTTGCGCTCATTAAGATTATATTCTGGTTTCTGAGATAAAGCTATAATAGCTTCTTCGTGAGTATCAAATACTTTATAAGCACGTTTAGCATCTTCTTTTTCCAATGCCCAAGTACTAGCACTTTCCCACCTTTCTTTAGGTGTGCAAGGAAGTACTTTCGCTAACTCTTCAGCTGAATCAATAAGTTTAGCTTGTTCATGTAGTTGAATACGATCCATTAAATATTGAAGTGTTTTAAAAGGAGACCACATTTCAATAGGTATCTTGGCAACTGGATGCAGTGGATAATTAGCTTTAACAGTTTCATATTTCTTCCAATCTTTAAAGATGCCAATTATTTCAAGACTATCAATAGGATAACCATTTATCATTGCAAGATAACTATAAGTGTTAAGTTGTTTCTCATAGTCAGAGAAATCACCATGCATATACTTCCAGACACCTGTAACTTTATAGTCTTCTATCTTTCGTTTCTTTAATGCTATCCAATCAGGTTGCCCACTTATGATAATACCAGCAATATTGGTATACATTCTTTCTTCTTTCAGAACATCAGAATTATCTTTCGGAGGTTCTCGTTTAATTATATCATAAATACCTTCATGAAGTGAATCATAATTGTTATCCAATACAAACTGAATATCGATAAGTTGACCATTTTTAAACTCAAGTATTTTTTTGTCAGACACTCCATGTCCTTGTTCAAGTATAGCATGTACAGCTTTACCGAACAGTTTCCAGATTTCATCAGCAACATCAGTTACAATCTCATCAGCATGTAATGTGAAGAGACGAGCTTCCTGTGGAGGTTTAATTAACCCTGTTGTTGAATAATCTGCTTCACCCTTAGTATAGTCATCGTTCTGTACTGCTTGAACAATGGCATCAGGGAAGTCAAAATTATTAGTGTACTTCATTTGGTTCTCCAGTTAATTGAAAAATCTTTTCAGTTTCTGCTAATTTATCTTCGTTACTAAAATATCCATGTACTAATTCTCTAACAGTACAAATTTCAAAAACTTCAGGTGGTAACTTGGATAAAAATAAAATTAAACTTGACACGATAGCCTGTTCATTATCTTTCATTAGATAGATCCTCTATCACTTTAAATAATTTCTTTTGGGTATTTACTGCAACTTCATATGAAGTTTTAACCCATTGTTTTGTTAAGAGAGCTACTAATTTATAAGCTCCCCATGCATTGTTATTATGCTTTTCCATATATAAAGGAGCATATTTATCAAAATATGGATAAATTTTTGAAGAGAAATAACCTTTTAAAGCATGATAATCAATTTTACTTCTAGAAGCAAAAAAAAATAATAACATTATCTTTTTTTGAGCATCATACATCCAATACTTATCAGTATCAAAATTTACTTTAGTAAAAGATTCGAAAATACTTATATTACTTCGAACTGCAATATTATCTTCCATATCAAATATATTAAAAGTAACTGTAGGTAAAAATCTACCTGCATAACTATTCATAACATTAAAGCCCAATCTATAACGTATTTCTCCTTTTGTCATAGGTATTTCAGGAAAGTATCCATCAAAACCGAAGGTTTCTCCTCCTGCCGAAGTGTAGATGTTAGTGCAAATTGTACCTTGATGCATCCATATAAGATTAAATAAGTCTTCATTTTGTATAAAAGCATTTTTTCTTTTAATTGTACTTCTCACTAATTGTTTTTTTTCATCAAAGATAGCAAATTCTCCTGTAGAATATTCACCAGTATCGGTTTGAATTATGGTAGGATGAATCTTCATAGATCTTATTGCTGTATTGAAATCTTGTTTATCAACTTTCATGTAATTCATTATTTTGTCCAAAGTTACTTTTTAAAGAAAAAATTAGGGGATAACACTCCTGCTATCCCCCATCTTACCTCACTAACTAGCAGGTTGTTCCGAAGTGGTTTCTTCGTTAGGAGTTGATGAATCACCTTCCGAAAGTTTCTCCCCGGTTTCGTCTGCAACCTTTTTCTTATTTTTCAGAGCAATTGAACAAGATGCTTTAACGCTGATTAGAGGATCAAGTACCTTCCTCAATTCAACCATTCTGCTTACAATTTCAGCAATCTTTTCTGCATCATTTGGATCATTAGCAACTTCAAGTGCTCTTTCGATGCTATTGATTCGTACAGCCTGACTTTCACCGAAGCGTGGTGCAGCACCTTCCTGCAAAGCATCAGCGGCTTGCAATAGTTGAACATATCCTTGTGCATTGTAATCAGGATTTTTTGTCAACCTTTCTTCAACCAATTTTTCAACTTCGGCTTTGTAAAGGAAATATTCTCCATCTACAATTGCAGCTTCAGCCACTTCCCGAGTATAACCTGGAATACCCTTTTGCAGCAATGAAAACTGCGAGTCAATAAAATTGATACAATCTTGTTTCTTCGGACGTTTGCGCCTGCCCTTTTTTGTTCCGTCAGCCATTAAAGCCTCCAAATAATTAAAATGTTAATGTTAAGTGAATGTTAGCTTGATTCAACTAAGAGTGCTTATGTCTAGTTAAAGCTAACATACAAACATAACTATAATTTTTTTCAATGTCAAGCTCTTTTTATGATGAAATGGATAAGAATGAAAATAGTTTAATCTTTGAGATCTTCTGGCTCCCTTACATCTTTTTGTAATAATTCTAAAATCCTTTGAAATCCAGATCTAAGCTTAATTTCTTCTTCCAATACTCTCATCTGTACGCGTACTTCACTGATCATATATTTTTGATTACCAATTTCTACTTCTATTTTCTTTGTCATTATTTGGTTTCTCCTTTTATTTTTTCTATATTTAAAGGTCTATATCTAATTTCATCTAATCTCTGTAAATTACGTCTAAATTCATTCATCCAAGGTAGTAAAATATCCTTTGAAGTAGGACTTTCACTACCTATTGCACTTAGAAGATCTTCATTACGTTTTTCCAAGAGAATAAATTCAGGTGTTAGTCCCAAAGAAAGACGTGTTCCATAATTTTCAAGCTTAACATCCTCACCTTTTTCTATGATATTATATACTTCACCAGCATAAGGTTCATCCTGATTGCAAACATAATATTTATTACTGGGAAGTTCTTTTTCAAATTCCGTTAAAGCTTCAATAAATTTTGAAGATATAATAAATTTCTTATTAATTACTACAAACCTCTCTTCATACTTCATATTAACTCCTTGATTATAATTTATGTTTTGATGCAATGGTATGCATCCCGAAATATACCTAAATTAACGCCATACGTTACGCTGACAGGCTTTTCATACCGAATATGATATTTACTATGCATAGAATAAATCATACGCCACGACCCCGATTTTATTCTCCTTTAAAGATTGCTTGAGACAATTCCGTTCTATTATTATAATTATATCTTAATCCATTCCAAAGTTTTCTATACTGATTGAAACTCTTAATAATATTATGTAAGCCTCCATTAGTACCTGAATCAGCCATATATAAAGTAGTCATTTCGACAAGAGCTTTAGCATACATATTATAATCATGTTTCGGCATCCAAGTCATAACTTCATTAAAACCATAAGGTGTAACAATATATGGATGTAATCTTATATCTAAATCCCAGTATGAAGAATAATCAAAGTTCTTAAAGTTATAAACATATCCATTGATTTTCCAGTCTTTAATAAAAAGGAATATTTTCCTATACATAAGATATCCCTCTTCATCATTACCAAGTTTAATATTATTAAATTCAGCTACTACTCGACCTTCAAATAAAGATACTTTAACTCTAAGTTTTTTAAAACTCTTTATCATTTCCTCTGAATCAAAGAATTCAATAGTATGTCTATATATATCTTCAGATTTATCTATAATCTCACTTCGAAGTTGTACCAATTTTATATTATAATATTGTAAGTCAGTTTTAATTGCATTATTAACTGAAGTAATTCTTTTAATAACTTCTAATTTGTTATTTACTACCAAAAGAGGGTATATAAAGTTAATATATTCCCAGTCTCTTAACTCTTTAGAAATAACTATTTTATTATCCCAGAGAATAACTTGATCTCCTATATATTTAGGAGTTTGAATATTAACAAGCATTGCAAGATAATTAGAGTCAATTATCCAACAGTTTGTTAATATAACTTCTAACGCTTTGACTGGTGTCTTTAGAGCTACTGCTGCTATTGCCAATGCACCTTTGCTCGGAGTAAATTGTTTTAATTCTTGATGCATTTGTTCTTTCTTTTTGTACAGTATCATTAAGTTTACTCCACATTAAACTTACTTTATTAAGAAGAGTCTGAACTTTTTTTAATCCGCACTCAGCGCATAACCAAGTATGAGAGCGATCACCAGTCTCTTGTCCACTAATCATTAAATAATAATCAGTATCAGATATTCTGTTTTCACACTGAATACCATCTACAAGAGACTGGCATCGTTTCTTGTAATTCCTATCTTTTAGTTGTCTAACTTGCAACATTAGGATCTTGATAAATAGGAATCATTTCTTCAATTTCTAACTTCATATCAATCATACTGGGGTATAATTCGCTGCACTCTGCAAACAATACTTCATACACTTCGATATGTTTACCTACTATAGTTGCTTCAGTATTTGATATCTCTTTTTTAAAGACATGTTTTCTACTAACAGCTTCAGTTACTTTAACCCAAGCTATACCACTTACTAAATGTTTACGTGGCATACTTCCTCCTTCGCTTTTTCTACTATTGGTATATATTGTTTTAATATTGATGCTTTATTACCAGTAAGATTATGTTTTCTTTTGATTATGGAATAAGCAGATTCACCATGCTTTTTTAATCCCTGCATTTCCATTTTTAAAGCGTATTTTAATGTAACCATTCTGACTACATTAGTAGCTGCTCCACTTGTTATCATTATTGACATTGTATTACTCCTTAAATTAAAATCCCATTAAAACTAAACCAGATTTAACAGTATTAGTCTGACACTCTTCACACCAGCCACGATCTTGATCAGGCTCGTAATCATAAGTTGCATTGCAACCTTCATTCATACAAATACCTGGATGATTTTCGTCAAGCACACCTGCTGCAGCTAATGCAAGGTCATCCTCAAAACCTTCCAATTCTATTAAAGTATTTAATTTATCTTGATCAGCCATTATTTTGTCATCCTTATTATTATTAAAGCATTAAGGATAGCCCATATAATCAGGGCTATCACAGTTAATTTTATATGGAAGGCATTTGAAGTCCACCATTTTTTAATAAACTTCATATTTATGCTCCTTGGCATATTTTTACTGATCTATTCCATTCTGTTTTAATATTTAAAGTTAAATGAAACTTCTCCATATAACCAGTAATTAGAAAATTGGTACGAGGGTAAAGTTTATAATATAACTCCACAATCATACCTTCAGTATCAAATATAAACATAAAACCTTCTTTACAAGCAGCTTCATATCGTCTCCATACTTTTAGACTTACCATAATATTTATATCATGGGGAACTACTTGCTTTGTAAAAACTTCGCCTTGAACCATCGCTATACCTCCACTACTGAAGTGGTTAGGTTAAGTCTTTTCTTAAGATCAATTGAAAGTGTTTCGGCGTGCTGTTTAGATTCAAGAATTTTAATCTTGTCTTCATTGTTGCTAAATTCTACCAACTTATCTTTGTAACCAGTTAGATAAAATCCAGCGCGTGTTATAAGTGAATATTGTGCTTTAGGCATTTAAGCCTCCTTTGAGTTAGTGAGTAAGATATTTATTCATCTAATGTTAAATAAGGACTTTCTCCATTTTTACAATCAGTGTTAAAACAACTAACTGCTATATATTCTTCATTATAAGGATCATAAGCAGTTACATCACAGTTAAGTTCGCTCTCGTCTAAGTTATTAACTAAATCCTTTAATTCGCGGTAAGTCATAATATTATTCCTTTATATTAGTTAGTGAGTAAGGTATTTTATATCTTCAACAGCAATAATCATGCCAAAGATATTTATTTGTTATACTAAATATAATCATATTTTAACCAATGTCAAGTCCTTGAATAAAATAGTTGATTAAGAACAAATTTAGTTCTTAATCTTTACAAAAAGTAAGATATTTATCCCAACCATATATTTCTATTAAGTGATTTATAATTTGATAATGCCACTTTAACCATTCAATATTTTTAACTTGTTCCCTTGACTGTTTTAATAGTGCTTTGGGATTGTTCCAATAATCAACTGTCTCTTTATCAGTAACAGCCATAGTATGATCTTCAAAAAGCATACAGTTTATTCTATTTTCATTCTTTGGGATATAAAAATAATACTTCATTATTTCACCTTTATATTTTATTAAATAAAAAAGGCTAATACATTCTTTCGAACATATCAGCCTTTGACTTATGCATCTTTTTTCGATTTAAGAGTATAGCAATAACTCCCGAATATCAGACCTGGTTGTAATAAACCGGCAGTATGTAATTCTTTATTTACGGCTTTTACTAAGTCAATAGTCTTAGTATACCTTTCCAACAATTCAGTATGTTGTTCAAGATCACCGTCGAAGCCTCTTGCTTTCCAATATTCTGGAGTAGCTATATCAACTCTGCTAAATCCACCTTTAATCCATTTGTCCATTTTGGATTCAGTTATAACAACATTTTCCCATGCACCAAGATGTTTTTGGAAGGTATTTAAGTTTGACTTTAGCACTTCTAATACACCGTTTGACTTCGGCATGTTTTCAGGATACAATATTTGTTTGATATCCTCTTCAATATACCTGGCAACTGCATCAATCATACTTGTGGTGTCGTTAGGTGTTATTTCTACTTCAGCAATCATTGCGCCGTCGTGCGCCTGCAATTTTAGATAGTTCATTATATACTCCAATTTAATTTAAGTTAGTGAGTTATATTTGAAGTCGCAATGGTTTTACCCTTTGCCTTCTTTAGTTTGATGTTATTCAAATCTAATCACAGTTAAAATATCAAAGAACATATCAATATAAAGTTTGTATTAGATACCTATTGATACTCGTAATAAAAACATCAATAAACATCTTTTTGTAATATCGTCTATCATATCAGTTTCATGGATTCTAATAATAAAATTATCTTTCTGGTCGGTAGTTAAATTCATAAACTCCTCTCTAACTGCGCCTAAATCATTAGTTGCATACGAGTTTATTATGTGGTTATATGAATCCATTTTAGCTCCTGTTATGAGTCAAACATTATACAAGGACTGTGCCAATGTAAATATTGCCATTATAGTTTATAAACTCATCTTTATTAAATTTGATAATAACACAACTGTATCATATCAGTACACCAAACGTCTACACTACCCACATTATGACTGTAACATCATACACAACAACAACTTACAGACATTGTATCATATTACTACAGAATCCCAATATAAAACACTATTAAAGTCAATAGGTATTGTATCAAATTGAGTCAACCCAACATAAAGAACAATATTCATTAAGTCATTAGTAAAACACAATAAACATACTAACCTAACATAAAGTATAATCACCACTAATCACCATATTCTGTACCACCTAAATAACTATATATGATATACAGTATAGACCATAATAACATAATAATAATAGACTATATATAAGGGATATATCTACATAAGTTATAGTATATCATCATTAAGTAAGTATATAATATATATATTAATATACTACTTCATCTTATAAATATACTATATATAAATATATATGTAGTTATATATATAGCTGAAGATTATATGTTGATATCAATTATAATAGTACTGTATAACCATTGACTATAGTATATAAAAGAAGTTAAATGCCCTTGTTTTAAACAGAAGGGGGGAAGTGTATTTTAGATAAGAGAGGATTAGTATATACCCCTAGACTAATTAATCTTATCTTATGGTTAATGTTTAAAGTAGTATCCTTTAATACTCTCATAGTAATTAAAGTGTTTACTTAGTTAGAATTTAAAGTATATCTCTGTAATGTATATTATATATAGCTCTTGCTCTTATGAAGTCACCATATATTATATATTAAAAAGGTTATCTATATGAATTTTTATAATAGAATAAAGATTATGGGTATCATAGAAAGAGCTTGACTTTTAATATTATTTTTTATATATTGTCTTTTTTAGATTAGGAATTTACTTATGCCTATTTTTATTATTAGTCCCCAGTTATATAAACAACTTAAGATTCTTGACCTTGATCTCATAAGGATATATGAGCATGATTATCAAGACGGAGAATTAATGTATATTCCAAAAGAGAATATTAACTTTATACTTGTACCAGAACAGGAGGATAAGGATAGTGAATAAAATTAAATTCTTTAATATATTACGAGGTAGATTTAGTAATAACTATTTTGGATGGCAGTTAAATATTAGTTACTATACACTACAGTGGGCTTTTGGTAAAATATCATTATTTAATCATAAAAGACATGAATGGTACTACTAAATTTACTTGTTGTAAAAGATGTAGTGCAGATTATAAATTGAAAGGTAAATTACATGACTGATGATGAACGAAGAAAAATGAAAGAGTTGTATGGTAGCTGGGGATTAACTAGAAGAATGCCAGATAGTCATTTTAAATTTGAAAGATTACCACGTATTAATTCCAAGATAAACCAAGCTATGTATGATAAAACATATAATACAGATCTATTTACTATGCGTCCAATCAAAGTACAATTACTTAAGATTATAAATTACATTAAGAATTTAATTCACTCTGCATTGACAGGTGAAAAATATACAATAGGAGGCAGTAAATGAACGAAGATAAGACTAACAAAGAATTTAAGATGGATTATTTTCAAGATATCAATAAACCTGAAGTAAACCCTAATCAGGATCTTATTGATAAGCTTAAAGCAAAGCAAGCACCTGATCCAGCAGGGGGAACTCAGATGTACAAAGAAGATATTGAACCTGGACGCAAAGATGGTATCTTGGACTACATACCCAGTGGTAACCAGATAAAACCACTGCAACCTATTACGGAAGAGATGTTAAAGATCCCTAATGAACAAAGTGGCAACCAGATGGGATCACGGACACCTATCACAAAAGAAATGTTAGACATTCCTAATCCTGCCGACATCTTAACACCACCTTTGAATACTATACCCCCACCTTTCGAAGTTGTAACCAAAGGACATATTGCAAGAATATGTCATGAAGCTAATAGAGAATACTGCAGGTGTCTTGGCGATGATAGTCACTTACCTTGGGATTCAGCACCCGCATGGCAGAAAGAATCTGCTATGAAGGCGGTTGAAGCTAATTTTATAAATCCACTTTCACCAATGGAACGTCACAATAGCTGGATGAAAGAGAAATTCGATAATGGTTGGAAGTATGGTGAAGTTAAAGATGAGGAAGCTAAGATTCATCCATGTTTAGTACCTTATGGTGATCTACCTGCCGAACAACAGGCTAAAGACTTCTTATTTGGTTCGATTGTTGTTGGTCTTCAACTATTTATCAAGGAGGGATAATATGTCAACACTTGACAATATACTAAAGGATCAAAGGAATCAAAAACTCAAACCTGCATCTTCTTCTAAACCCATAATGGTTCCTCCTCAGAATTGGACATCTGAAGAAATCAAGGAAATGCAAGAGAATTCAAAACCACCTATCAATCCTAATCCTGTTGGACATAATGACAGTCCTACTAAACCTGAAACTACATTCCCTAGTCCTCTTCATCCCCTTAATCTACCGAAGGAAATTCCTCCAATTCCTGAACCTATTGATGCAGTTAACCTTGGATTAAATTCTTCAGAAGCAGTATATCAGCATATACAAGATAATTTTAAAAGTTATACTGCTCAATATGAAAAAGGATTTGTAGGCGTTTATAGTCCTTCTGTAGATGGTAAACATCAGCTAGTATGGAAGTATGCTCCCGATGTTGCTGAGTCTACTTTAATGGCTTATTACAACAATGCTGAGACTAGCACTAAGGAGGGGTACAGACAGAAGGTAGATCAGATAATAGAAGATCATGCTGAGGATCGTGATAAGTCTCTCCTAAAACGATTTGCTGAAGTCGTTGATTATGATCCAGATGCCTGTCGTTCTATTGTAGAACTTGATCCTC